>JACCDR010977450.1_pt1 | contig 228945 bp, 412 predicted proteins | sample 7446431 | NCBI WGS metagenome assembly JACCDR01 (sample SAMN15323443, study PRJNA562643) | freshwater metagenome | isolation source: river surface water | place: USA:Blue River Watershed | collected 2017-08-17
ATACCATAGGCATTTTTTATCTGATTATAATACATTCGATCAAAGGTGCTGCCGCCAGCACTATCAACATCACGCCACCGAGATGCCTGCTCACTAGCCCTCTTTAATTGATCCGGGTTAACCTTCATATTCACATCCTAGGTATATACGCCAATACTGGTTTAGGCATTGGGTTGGTTTTCTGCGCTACCCCACTATCTTTAAATCCACCAGTAGCCAAGAATTTGTAAGCAATCATTGCATAAATAGCAGCCATAAGACCATCATTTTGCATAGCTCCCTTAACGTACTTGTTATATACATTGTCGTTTTTAATAACTCGCTTGGCTTCCATGGAAGTAAAATGCTGCATAAGCCATTCAATTCGGTCGTAACTCTCCCCCTGTACCGGGAAACGTAGGCGACCTTTGCGGACCAGAGAAAACATCTCCTCAATCATAGCATCTTTGTTCATTGTAACTCGCAGTTCCTTAGGCTTATACGTGATGCTCGCAGCCAGACTGCCAGAGTTAATACAGCCCAGAAATCGCTCTCCAAAGCCGATAGGGCCTTGCATATGCTGCACTATATCATGGCCATAGCCCAAGTCAGCCACAGCTATCTGCACCTTAAACAAACGGAACATTTCAGAGATAATGTTTACCTTATACTCAAAATCATTACGCTTAAGACGATAGGCATTTTCCACAGTAAATACCCCATTTCGGTCTACACTCATAATGACGACAGCCGTATAAGACTGACCCACATCAGCACCACCGCCCTCCTCCTCTTCATCCTCGCCACCACCAGAGTTCTTGCCACCCCAATCTATTCCCATGACTATCGTTTTATCGCCACGATCTATAATGGAGCGAGCCAAACCACGAGTTCCATCATAACAATTAAGACGAATATCGTCTAGCGAGAGTGTCATATTCCCGCCAGAATAGAACTCACCTAGCGTTTCATTTTTCCAAGCTTTTTCGCTACGCTCTTTATTAACAGATGGATCTAGCTTATCTATAGCTTCACGAGTAAACCAAGGATGCAATAACACACTTACATGATAGCCTACATACTGATAATCACCAGAGCGGCTAGCTAACCAACGTCCGCCCTCAATAGCATCAGCTTTTTTCTGCATACAGCCACATACAGGGCACTTTATATCATTGCCAGTTATCCATATTTTCTTCCAACTATCGTCTCCCATCTTATAAAGATAGAAATATTCTTGACAACCAATGCATCGTAATTGGAAAAAACGCTGATCAGAACGCTGCCATATGTTATAGAAATGACTATTAGTGCCTTTTGGAGTTCCGAAATATAATTGAATGCCCTGGGTTTTAGGACCATATTGTGCAGAGGTTAGGATAGGACCGGCTGTTTCTATAGCCTCACGAGATATGTCCTGACACTCGTCATAGAGTATAACATCCTGTGACAGACCACGAATTCGGTCGCCGCCAGCGCCCGTACTTTCAATACGAAGTTTATTATAACCTATGAAGGTTTTCTCAGCAATAGCCTCTTCAGAGCCAGCTACTTTGATGGCGTTGGGATCATTTCGCAACAAGCGCTTGTGTATATAGCCATTCTGACTGCCAGCCACCATAGGACCTAGCTTATCCTTGGCATACTTAGACATGATTCCTAGCGTAGGAAATACATGTAGGACACGCATGGGAGGCTTATCTGGACCTGTACCATATAGACCAGAGGCGGTGAAATATAATGATAGTACAGCAGCCAAAACCGTAGCACCTACCTGGCGTCCTTTAAGGATAACCATAGGTTTAGCGGTTTCGCTGTTGGCTTGGGCGGCCACCTCTCGGTATAAATCCGCCATAAATTTCCATCCAGTACCACTCATCCTGAAAGGCTTACCGTCAACAGTAAGATGATTTTCAGCAAATGCTACTGGATCTAGTAGGCTTACCTGTTCTTTTAAATCTTTGAACAGGGAAACCGCAAACTCTTTCTGACTTGACATGTAAACTCCTATCGGTTAGTTAGACCAGGAGTTCCACCCATACCAATATTCGCTTGCTCTGTAGTTAGGCTAACCTGATCTGCCGCACTCATGGTAACAGCCTCAGTTCGTTCTGTGCGAACCTCGTCCTTAGGGAAAGTATCTATAATTCGCTTAAGGATCTGGCGAACGCGGTCACGGCTAAAGGTTTCGATCGCCTTCATGCCACCAGGTGCATTTTTGAAATCTTCTATAATATTCTCTACCGAAGATAGCCCATGATCCCGCTGTAAGAAGTTCTTTATCGCGAACTCTTTTAGTGTAGATTCTAGTTGGTCTTCGGTGATTTCGCCTGTATTGGCTTTGCGGCTCAACTTAGCTTCATCAGTAGATGTTTTGTTTAGAATAGAGTCCAAGCCTACTCGGCTGCGTAACTCTGCCACCATGCTCTCCACAGTGTGCTGTTGACCTGTAGCGGCATTTATAGTCGGAGAACCCTGCGCCATCATAGCGAAAAAGGTATCCATAACATAGGATTTATCATCCGTACGAAGATCCCGAACATACGCTTGTTCACGATAATTACGAGCTATACTATCTAGAGCTTCCACTATTTTGTTTAAATCATTCATGTGGTACCTCAGGCAGGATAAACGGCGCTATATTCTACACCTTTTTGATCAGTAGGATCTGCATCCTCACCTACGCGACCTAGGTCTTTTTGGAACGGGAAGCCCTTTTCCATAAGTAACTCTTGAATGGAAAGCTCTTCGCGAGGCGTGAAATTATACTTATCCTTAAGGCGCTGATATATTTCCTCTATATCTTTGCCGCCAGAAACGTGTGAGTTGATAAGTATACTGGTTATGGAGTGTAGGAATGGATCCTCAAAAAGCACAATTTTAGCTGAAGCAGACTTCACCATATCCTCACGTTCACCCAAGGCAAACATTTGTACTTGAGTGTCAGTAGGTTCAGCCAGGGTTACAGGTAGGAACTCCTCACCCTCACCAGCGTCTACAGAAAGGTAGTACTTGATATCAATCCCGTCATTAATACGGGCCACTACTGTATTACCCACTTTGACTTCAGCCTTTTTCTTAAAACGTTCGGCCTTACGGGCATTGAGTTTATCATAGGCATCTTCTAGTTTAGCTACAAAATCCATGATTGTATCACGGATACGCTCGGCCTCTTCCTCATCAATGACATTCTCATCATCGGATTGGATCGCTCGGCTTAGCTCGCGATCTAGACGCTTTAGATAAGCAATAGCGCGCTCACAACCTACGGTGGTTTGACCAGAGTGACGAGGAATATTGTCCAAACGGCCCTTTATGTAGGCGATGAATTTGGCATGATCACCGTCATTTTCCCAATCACGCTCTTTAAGCTCATCCACAATATCACCCACTACATCATCCTGATCCTCTAGAGGAGATTCTGAGCCAGGAACTAGGATGTGTTCAAAAGCACCTACATGATCCTCAAAATCAGGAACTACTTCCTCTAAGACCTCAAAAACTTCATTGTCTAAATCATGCATAGTCAATTGCCTCCATCCTTTTTAATGTCAAAATCTGCATCTGCGTACATAGTCATCATACTACTAAATAACTGTTGAGCTTCCATGTTTTCCCAATAAGCATGTAACGGATAAGCTAACATCCCTGGCACACCTATACCCACATTATTAGCTAAACCATTAAATACACGGGTATAGTAGGGGCTAGGTCGCATAGGAGCATCACGTAGCCCCTGACCGCCTTCGCCATAATCACAGTGTACTATCGGTACACCATTAACTATCTTATCCGCGTACAAACACCTCTCACCAGTCGAATGATGAAGGTATACCTTCTTATTAGCATCGATAAATTTTTCACGAGCCTCGGGCTGCACCGTATCTAGTGGAGCCATACGCTCAACACTATCTCCTGCATTTCTACAGGCTAGTTGAATAGGTAGGCCAAACGGGCACGGGTTATGACCTTCTTGGCGTAAGACCGCGAGCTTTTTAATCATAGAGCATTACCACACTTAGACTGCCTTACATAAGCGATATATTGTTCTACAGCCGGAGATTCAGAACCGTCTAGCAAATTAGACCAATAATTAACTGAACTAGCTGCAGGAGCTATATTGGCTTTCTTACGCAAACGACGCTTGGCTTTTTGTTTCTGACGCACATAATCCACTATAGTTTGTACCTTACCATCCCGATATGCATCTAATACACCAGGCCAAACTTCGCCATAATCGTAATTCTTGCGCCAAAACTCAGGTAAGTCGGTATTCTTAGACATAACATAATGAGCTACCTTAGCAATATATAGATGATCTGGAGCTATCGCAGTAGCGGCTATATCATCAGCCATTTCATCAAAATAGCCATCATCATATAAGTCAGCCATCTGCCGTACAGCCACAGCTAATTTCATTAAACTAGACCTACCAGTCATATGACCTCCGAAAGACGACGACTGCGTATCAATTCATCCGCCATAGTCTTACTTAGTTTTAGTTTACCCAAAACACCAGTCTCAATCAAATCATCAATTATTTTAGAATCTAGACGAATTGCCTCAGTCAGCTTGTCCGATGCATATCTGCTCTTAACCTGCTCCAATAGGTGCAGATTTGCCCCAATAGCGCTCTTAAGCCCAGCGTCTATCGTCATACCTAATTTAGCAGCATAGTAAAAAGCACGCACTATTCGGTTAGGGCTAGCGGTAATAGCCACTACAGGATCTAAGGGGCATCTAATAATCTTGTGACTGATGTCGTATTTGCCCATAGCAGTGATATCTAGAATTTTAGAAAAGTCTAACGGAGTCATAAGCGTATTTATAGTAAAATCCCGGCTATATGTCTCACGTACCATATTATTTATAGTTTTGATACCACGTTGAGCCAATAAAGTATCTATTTCAGGATAAATCTGGTTAGTAGAGAAATCTAACGAATACTTACCCCATTTTAGCTTTTTGTGCCCATCAGATAATACTGAAGGCGCTATACCCAAACGCTGACCTACCAAATCTGCTAGCTCTGAGATACTACGCTCACCATTGGTAAGATCTATATCATTCAGATTTTCCAAAGAACCCATAGCAATATCTCTTGCGATACCGCCCACCACGAAAGGTTCACGAATATGATGCTCGCTAGCAACTGAAGATACTACTACTAGCAGATCGCGTAAGCTCATTTAACTCCCACCAGATTACCATTTTCATATAGGTAAGTTTTGCCATCAGTACCAATACGTTTGACAACCCTACCATCTTCATAAATAATAGTGGCACCAGTAAAATCTGTAGTGCTACCAGACCAAGGGACACCATCTCTATAATCTAACCGTTTACCAGACGAATCTATAACAGCAGAGATTTTATTACCCACATATTCAGTACGGTCGCCTGCAGCACTGATAGCAGCATACCGCTCGCCGTTCCTAAATAGTTCAGTTAAACCATCTACATATACTTTTTTATACAAATCACCATGATTATGGAAGTGCTGCTCCCCACTAACCAGCACTAGAGATGGCTTATCATTATAGGAATGCAACTCACCATGCTTGTCAACAGTTCCTGTATTCCCCATAAAATCAGATACTCCGCGAGGATCGGCATCAGTGTCACCCACCGGTTTCAGCTTACCCTTTAATTCCGGTATATCATAAATAAATTCTAGCCCACGACCGATCAATCGCTTGGGATTAGGAGTTCTATTCTCAGAATCTCTAAGAGATCCAGTCTCTATATGAAACTGATACTTCTCATTAGGATTTTGCTTGGAAATAATAATATATAGAGGCCCTTGGATAACATAGTCATCGTACTGACATGTAACAGAATCTACGGAAGTACACCATCTGGTACCACGCCCCAGTTTCTTAGAGGCATCCTCATTTTCAGGGCTATATACGATCCACTGGTCATTTTCAGCCACTACACGGCTACCAACACTAGCCCGTTGGCGAGTTTCAGCGCCTGTAAAACCACGTTGTAATTTGGCAGCAACAGCATCGCTAATAGCTTTAACTAGATTCTCAAAATCTGGTATCTTTAACAAATCAGCTGCATCACCAGACATATAATTACGTAAATTCACGTATTTCGTTAAATTAGAGGCTAAGCGTTTTTCGATTACAGAATCTCCGCCAGATTCAAGAGACAGTAAAAATTGAGTGTCAGCTAGAATTGCCCTCCTAGCCCATACCAAGACAGGCCCACGCATATCGTCTGGCATATCTTTAACTATACGGGCCAAGGTGTCATATAATCCATTAGCTATCCTCTCGGATCTCTGGTCTAATTCTTCTTTGGGAACTCCATGCTCATATAGCATGCCCCTAATAGATCGTAGAGTGCGACCACCACGAGTGCCAGCTAACTCTGTTTCATAATTAATTGCCTCTTTTAATAAAGAATCAACGCGGGTAGCAAGACGGTATAAACCGGCCTCGTCCAGCGCATTGGCTATAATACAGAGTTCCTTAAAAATCATTCAATACCCCTTACCTTACGTAAGTTTGCTGGTTCATCAGGCTCTTCTTGAGGCTGGGGAGCTTTAGGAGCTAATGGCGCTGGAGGAATTGTAGGCGCCACAGGCTCGGCAGGCGCAGGTTTAGCGGCCTCCACCATGTCAGCTACCTCGTCACCCAGGTTTTTAGCAGCAGGCTTAGGAGCCACCTCAGGAGCGTTCACAATCTCGGGCTGTACCTTCAACCCACCACGCAGCTTAGGTAGTAGATCCTCTAGTTTATTAGAGGCATAACCAAAAGAGTCAATAAGCTTAGATTGAGCTTCCTGAATTTCTGGGAAAAAAGAACTCATGCGCAACTTATGCAACATCAGATCTACTTCCGCCAGAGACCTTACTAGATCCCGGTTCTTAAGCACAGAGCTTATATCGGTCAGCTTAGATATGGCAGCATCTAAACCAGCCTCTCGCTCTTCAGGGTTTACTACCCCTAAGTCCTTCTCTACGACTTTGGTGGCACCACTAATTTCATCATCAGCAGCTAGGGCCATCAGGTCATCCGCACCCTGATCAAAATCAAGTTTACGCAAAATACCAGCAGTTTTAATCATGCTATCACGAACTGATGCAGCCAGCTTAAGGCGTCGCACACGCTTCCTTAATTCAGTGAGAGCTTCCTCCACAGAATCCATCTGCTCAGGTTTAATGACTTTCCTGTATTTCTCCAAGAGCTTATCAATAGCAAAAACACGACTCATAAGCTTATTACGAGCAGACTCGAAATCCACCGCATATTGCTCATCACGCTCCATATCGCGAGCCGTAAGCTCTACTTCGGGCTTTGACTCATAACGAGACATCGTTTTGGGAATATAATAAAACTGACCATCACTCGCTATTTTATTAGGCATTTGGTTCATCTCTCTCAATTTAGAATTAATATCGTATTTCTTATACTCGCCATCAGCGTGCGCCTCAGCCCACATAAGGAAATTATACCTTTCCGGCACATTTAACTGATAAGCCACCCTGCGTAAAGCCTCGCCCTTTACCATACCACCACGAACCAATTCGCGAGCACGGCTATATAACTGAGCCCAAGCATCTAGATTATAAGATTTAGACCTAATATAAGAGCGGCCTATGTTAGGGTGAGCGGATTTCTCTAAATCTCCAGAAGTCCACATCTGAATAGCACCACCCATAAGAGCCATATCCGCTAGATTGAGATCATCGCGATTGCCGAATATTTTTATACGGTGCTCAAAAACAAATCGCTTGAAATCATCCAACTCAGCCTGATCTAAACGTATACCCATCGCTTTCTCTAGTAAATCATCAGCAAAAAGATCTACATAGAAGAAAATACGAGCATCACGGTCATTAGATACCCCGGCTGCACTATACTCGCGGTAGGTCTTGATTGCGCTGTCCCATAAATCCTCATCCAGCTCCTTAGAGCATATTTCAGCTAATTTACGGGCTCCATAATGGTTTATTTCACCAAAATGCAGGAGAAATTCTATCTCATTTTCGCAATCCAGATCCTTCATTGGACAACCTCGCCCATTATATATCCGCCAACCCCATTACCAGAACCGTACTCTAGACTGCGCATTTTGCGGTTCAGATTATCCATAAATTTAATAGTAACATCAGGGCTAGCTTCCGAGAGAGCCTCTTTCACAGCATCTCGTATAATAACAATCTGCTCGTTCATAATATTGATGTTTACTGTATGCTCAACACTCTCAGAGTAACCCTCTACATATTTTTTGTAGGACTCCATAAGCTTCATAAGCTGATCAATATATCCCTGAAAAACACGCTCTTCACGGGTGGATGGCACTCGATTTTCGCTCAACATATTATAGAAGTACTCCAGACGAGACTCTAATACTACGAAAATCTTATATAGCTCTTTCTGAACATCGATTTTAGAATCAGCTATTTCAGCTATCTTTTCCTGATAGGCAGAGGTACTCTCCACAGCACGAGTTATTTCTTCCCGGCGTACAGCCTCAGCTGCAGCAGCACGGATATCCCGATTTACGTGCATCTCGGGATTTAGAAATTGCTTTTTAAAGTTTTGGATAGTAGAGAAGCTTACCCGCAGGTGCTCATGCTCGGGATCCGGATAACGCTCACGTAACCAATCAGCTACCTCACGTACAGGTACGCCATTGACTAACTGGGAGATAATCTCTTCTTTATCTGGATGTGCTATTAACTTAACTGAAGGTGCCATATACTTCCTCTTAAAAATTAAAGGGCGTGCTGCAAATTACTACAGCCTCGCCCTACGTTTAATCCGGCTATTAACTCAGCGCTTCCGGGATAAACCTTCGAAAAGACGAGCCGGTGGCCGTATGTGCGAGTGGAGTGGCGTTTGGAGGGCCACAGAACCACCTGAACGAGCCACACCCTGACCGTCTACAAATCCTTCGTGAAAATCATAGACTTTACCAGTCACGATATCACGGTAACGACCGTCTTCCAGGCGTTCCATCATTACGCCAGGTAAATCAGGAGAATAACGAGTTTGGCTTGCAGCTGTACCACGATGAGTTTCTAGGTGATGCTCACGACGCTCTTCTGGCACCTCTAAAGGCTCCAGATCCCCCACCAATTCCTTATTATGACCATCAAAGTCATAAAGCTCTTTGCGGGTCTCATTTAAGCCGGGATAATCACGAGCGGCAGTAGCTACAATGCGCTCAATAATTTCAGCAGCCTCAGCATCGCCATTCTGATCCAACCGATCAGCCACTTTCAGCAAGCTCTCAGCTAAGCTGGCTATGCCAAATAAGCCTTTCACTTTATCCTTTACTTTATCCAACATACCAGGCTCAGCAGCCGTACCCTGAGGTTCAGAAGGTAGATTAGCGTACTCTGAACGAGTGCCTTGTGGGCTAGTATCAACCGGTTTAACAGAAATACGCGGAGCAACGTCCACATCAAATTCAGGCTCTGGCTCTACTACGTCAATATCAAATTGAGGCTCGCGACCATCTTCATCGGCAGGTAGCACGTCAGTGGCTTTGGTCATTCGTGCCAAACGCTTTACTAGCGCCTTTTGACCACCACGTAACATAACTAATTGACGCTTAAATCCGCGTGGCACTTTACCACCCAGTACGTCATTAAGGAAAGCATCTAATTTATCATGAAAAGCCTTGACCTCATCTACAGTCATCACGCCAGCACGAGCGGCTTCGGCCATAATAACACCATCAATGGCTTCGGCAGCCTGTCGAGCTGCCGGACTCCCTACACTACGTAGTACACTAGCTGTTTTTACCAGAAAATCTAACATGAGCACCTCAATCTTCAGGAATTAGATACATAAGAGTGCTGCTCATCTTAATGCGATTTTCTGTATTACGAGCACGCTCTCCTGCCTCGGCAATCATACGCTCAACCGTATCAACAGAATCTGCACCACCAGCCGTCAGCATCTCGGTTAGATCCGTAAATGCAGCTTTGTGGAAATCAGGACCATACTGATTCAATACCACAGCCATTGCATCCTCGGCCTCTACAAAATTACCGTAGGCAGCGCTCTTCATTATATGAGTATATAGATCTGTATAAGACCAACCACTCTTGGTAGAAAAGGCAGAATTAAATACACCAACATCGTCGGCTGCCGCAAACTTCTTGAGTGAGGCAGTGTCAAAACTCTCTACTAGAGTGCCCGACATAAATACGCTGGGCATCAGCACCTGACCGCCCACTACCTCAACAGGAACCTGAACAGTCCGCTTGCCACCAGGACCGATCAGGTTGGCAGCCACCAATAGGCCACCATCAAATTCAGAGTCCACCGAAATGCGTTCCAGACGCAGGCCACTGGACCGAATAAGATCCCCCACAATCGTCTTAGCTGTCACGATCGTATCGCGGTCATAAGATAATCCAGCCTCTACGAGCGAATCAATCAATTCAGGACCCACGACGCTAGCTAGAGCCGGAGGCATGGCAGGAATCAACTCCTCCTCCTCAGGCTGAACATATTCATTTACTTGCTGGTAAAGCGAAGGAACTTCCATCGCCACCGTATCACCGCTAGCCGTACGTACAAAAGCAGGCTGACGAGAATCAGCTACAGCTTGTAAACCAGCTAGGATTTTAGCAGGACTCGCCACTTTTACACGACCCTCTATAAGATCGCGAGCATAAGCAAGCAAATTATCCTTATTTAAGGTAGTTAGACCATTGTTAGAAGCAAATACGCTGGGTAGCAGTATGCTATCACCAGTCACTTCTGTAGGTACGTAAACAGTAAAACGACCGACAGGAGAGTCAGCCGCTACACTATACATCACGAAATCACCTGTACGATCTACGATCTCAGCATCAGGTGAGCCAAAACCCATCTGGGCTAGCTGACCCTCTAAGCCACGGCGCCCGTGCTCCAAAGCACCCACCGAAGCTACTTTGCCACTCCACATACCCGAAAACTCAGCTACTAAAGCAGGATCCGCAATCTCTACCACCGAACCAGAGTCACGGTGGGAGTTCAACCAATCCTGATCCGCAGCAGCTACCGGCTGAGGTGCAGCCGTAATAAGCAAATCACCCAGCAACTCCCTAAAAGCCGCACGGTCACCCAAGCCACTTACCTCATCATAAATCGTCTGAAATTGACGCTGGGTAATCGTCGCTAGGCTGCCATTCTTACGCAAACGCTCACTCAAAGCACGCTGAGCCGTACGTATAGCTCCGTCATGCGGTAGCTGGGCCGCAGCATCATCCAAGCGCTCGACTATGGTCGATACAAAATACTCTTTGCCGTTTACCACATCATTGGCAAAACGGAGCAATTGCGCAAAATCTACTGTTTGAGACATATTTTTCATTCCTCGTTATTAGTCTTAAGCTCGGAAAGCACGCCCGCAGTATTAAGTGGTAAACCCTTAATTACCTGACGAACAAATCCAGCATCAGCCGTCTTATCTTGCAAAAAACGTGCGAATTGCTCGGCCTCATCGGGAGCAAAGCCAAATTCATCAGAACCAAAACGCTTGAGAGGGAATCCCTTGAAACTTAAGGTGATATTCTTACGGTCACGATCACACACCGCAGACCAATCCGTCCGCTGTGCCACCGCTACCATTCGAGGCTCTTCAGTCGCCACCACAGGCGCCACTGCCTCATACATAGCATATAAGTACTTCTGACCATCCGTGTCTTCACGCAATTCCCAGAGACTCTCTGAGCCATCCAGTGGCTTGTACACATCCCAAGCTACCTTGCGGAAATTACCTTGCACTTCAGGCCAGGACAATCGCTGTACCTCGCGCTTCGGCTCTACAACGTCAGCTAATTGAGCCCAATCAAAGTCAGCAGCCATGCTCCCTCCAAATAAAAAACGAGATCAAACTATCTAGTAGGTTATTGATAGACATTCTTACAACTAGCGGTCACCGTGGGCCAAATATTTGTAAACTTCATCCATATCATCAGTTAATTTACTGATCTTGTCTTCCAACCAATCATCCAGATGCTCCTCTTCCTTCAGCATCTTTAACACTCGCACAGATTGCTCCACTACCACTCGCATGTTCTGCTCGGCCATGTAATCGCCCTCATCATCCGCATCCATACAAGAACACTGAGCTATCTTAGTCATACGGGCTGCACGTCGAGCTGCCATCACACTCAAATCATCCGCAAATAGGAAATCTTCCAAATTAGTTGATAGAGGCGGCAAATCAACCTCAGGCTTATGCTCAACATTACGTTTGCGACTATCATTATCTAAATCCTCACGTAATTTAACAAAACGACGGTAATCACGAAGAGATTTCAGGGCATCCTGTAAGTCCTGGGTTCGATAGGCTAGCTCCCGATCATCCAGCTTGATCTTGTGGGTGGTGCCAGGCTCCACCTCTGAAGGCAGATGAGCATACCTCTGCGCCTCTATCTTACTCTCCAAAGACTTGATCTCCGCGTCTACCTCAGCCAAAGAAATGCTTGGTTTGGCTGACGCTAGCTTGTCCATACGAGCCGCCCGGCGTTCCGAAAGTCCTGCAAAATCCATAAAACCTCCCACTTTAGTGCTACCAATACGTTATTATTAGGTGTTTTGGGCTACCCGCCACCCCAGACCCTTATGATCATTAGCCTTCCCATTAATGCACAGGCTAACACGAGCCTGGTTATACCCATCCTCTTTAACAGCGCGAGTGCTAGGATAAGTCTTAACCGTAACGCCAGTTTTCAAATCATAGGCTTCAATAATCTTGCACTTTTTCATAGCACGCATAGCTGCCTTCATTTCAGGGGTATGGGTCTTGCCCTTGCGACCCTCCGATAGTTTCTTACGGGTTTCATCTGAAGTCACCTGGTAAACCTTGGTAGCATCCTCAGGATTTTCGCATTCCCATACAAACCCCTGATAGGTAGCCATTTTACCACTGCAGCAGCGCAAAACAGCGCTCTTTTTCCACCCCATCTGTTCCACATCACAGGCTGCCGCGAAACGGTGCTTAACCTCCCCTGTAACCGGATCCTTCGCCACTACCGGCTTCAAACGACCGGAAGTCGCACGAGTTTCACGGAGACGCGCTAAAGCCTCCTCTGTAACCACATGGGTTTTCCCCTTGCAACCAGCACTTATTTTGGCCTTAGCCTCCTCTGTATGTTTTCGCCCTTTCATAGGCGCTTTTGCATCATCAGCTATATTAAAAGGAGGGTTGAGAGTGTCTAGATAATACTGTTCGCGAATTAGAACCTGATCCTCAGGGCAAACCTCTATAATTTCATAATAAAAACACCCCTGGCCGTACTTATCATACGACCTTTGCAGATACCTGTTTGGATGGTGGCCACATCGAAGATCCCAACGATGACGTTTCCAGCGTTCATTAAAATCAGTAGCGGAACCTATATAAAAGTCGGACGTAACCGTGTTGGTTATCTTATATACTCCAGAAGTTCCGGTCAGTTTTATGAATTGCGCCTGAGTGACATTGGATTGGTTATTACTAGTAACTTCATTATTTTCTTGCATAAATATTTCTTTCCTATCATTTGTGCTCCGTTTTTATTTCGGAGATTCGTTTTAGTATTGAGGTAATTCTGGAATCTTCATCACATAGTTTTCGTATTTTCTTTAAAGCACCCCCATATCTTTTTCCACCATTACGATAATCTATGTTCCCATGGGTTGTTTTGTGGATTGTTGGTTGACATAAACCCAATTTAAGGGCAGCTTCCGTTTGAGTTAAACCCTCGAAGTAAATAAGTTCCAATACTTCCTTCTGCCTCGGGGTTAAATTTTCTGAAATAATCTTACGTATGCACGCTTGCAGCTCATCAGTGAGGTCTAATAATTCGTCGGTTTTCTGATAATCGGTGGAATAGAGTCCGTCTGCGTCGGCAAACGAGACCATAATGGTGGGGTCTAGCGAGACTTCCCGGTACTTAAATTGAATCGAATCGGACTTAGATGCCATAAAATACTCCTGAAACTGAATACGTTCATTCAGTGAAATCCATATATAATATGGATACAATCAGGAGGATTGGCGGTTAATTGGGCCTTTTGGCTGCAGCGGATAGAGATAATAGTATATTTTTAAATGCCAGGTAATCATTGCTCTTTACAAGTGATTTCCTATAATGCCGAATATGAGTGGGTAGGTATAGCGTACACCACGTTTCGGAACATACTAGGGAGCCATCCGGATATTGTGTTGCACAGACCATGCGAGGAGTGTCGCAGTGATAGCATCGGTATTCATAAGTCATACTTATACCCTTTCCTGGCAACCTGTTTCTGGGCTAGTAGCAATCTTTTTAGGCTTTCAAAAGAAAAGTTCCCAGACACATATGTCTGAAAAATATTGTTGACAGTGGTTTGTCCGAAATAGTATATGGGGGTATCAGTAACACTGCAGCGGAGCTGGTTGTTTTGATCGAGAGCCGAGCACCTCATAAGAGGCGCACTGCAAAACCTGCAATCGTAAATCATACTAGCAATTCCTTGTTAGCGGCTTGTTTCTGGGCTAGCAACAGTCTTTTGAGGCCTTCGAAATGAAAGCCTGCATATACATATTCCTTATATATAAGATCACTGGCAGTTAATCCGAAAAAATATACTGAGACACCGGTAATATTACAGAATAGCTCGCCGTTTCGATTGAGAGCTGAACACCTCATAAGGGGTGCATTGCAATGGTGGCAATGGTAATTCATGCTATTAATTCCTTGTTAGCGGCGTGTTTTTGTGCTAGTAGTAGTCCTTTAAAATACTCAAAATCATGGGAACGAATCTCGTAATTATGCATAATTTCCATATCCGTAGTATTGAATAGCACAAATGACTGTAAATCACAAACGATATAGGCGCCGCGATATCTGGCACAGGCAAAATTTTCAGAGTGGCAATATGGACATTTATAGGTCATACATGCACCTTTTAAGCAGTAACATCTTCTTTAGGAAATTAAAATTTGCGCTATCAGTAGCATAATGTTCGGCTCTCCTGATATCAGAGACGCCTCCGAGATACCGGCCTGTGTATATGCAGAAAAACCAGTCCTCCTGACGTATAAATTGGGCGCAGGCATAATTTGGAGTATTACAGTAAAAACACCGGAATTTCATACTCTAACCTCGCCTAGCGTGATTTTGTGAGAGCACCTGTTGTGCCAATAGAACACGCTTGATCGTGGAGAAATGCTTACTATTATCCACATCATGTTGCATTGCATAGTTATAGCCAAATTCTGACCATATCATAACACCTGTATTGGCACAAACCGCTCGGACATATGGTGAAGGCGCCGCGCATCCCATGCGAGGAGCGTGGCAGTAAATACATTTATACTGATTATCCATGTTGACCATCCGCATGTCTCCTGGCTAATATGAGACGTTTCAAGCCATAAAATCGAAGGTGGTGCACGAAATCTTTGAACATGTAAATTTCCACCTCAATTCCATATAGCGTTCGGTTAGTTATTCCGCATACTATTTCGTCATTTGGATTAAAAACAGCGCAGCGCATAAGCGGTGCATCACACCAATAACACTCGTATTTCATGTTAGCGGGCCCCTCTGGGTAGCCTGCTTTTGGCATATCAGCAGACGTTTAAAAGGATTGAAGTGAAAAAAGCTCCACACACACGCCTGGTACATGAGTTCCATATCATGTCGTGAGTACAGCTGGTAGCCCTCTGTGCTGCAGTAGATTCTGCCACTTGAGTCAAATGCGGCACAACTCATATCGGGTGAGCCGCAGAGATTGCATATGAAATTCATGATAGGGGCTCCTTTAGGTTGGCTTGTTTGCGGGCTAATAGCAGGCGTTTTAAGTAGAAAAACGTCTCTACGTACACCATTATAATCGACGTGTACTCTGCATCTGATGCGGAGTGCAGACGAAGGGTATGGATGCTGCAGATGATGTCTGGACCATAATATGAGGCGCAACTGTATTGGGCAGAGTTACAATAAGGGCATCTATACCGCATGTATCGCCTTTTTGATAAAAGCAAACCTTTTTAAATAAAAAAAAGACCTACTACTGGTCCAGCTGGCTTCGGCTAACTTAATATCAGCTAAACATGATATGTATAAGTCGCCATTGGAGCACATAATCCAACCATTTCGCGGGTGAAGCCTAGCGCAGCTATAATTGCTAGCGGAGCAGTAATGGCATTTGAGTGTCATGCTGATGGTTCCTTTTGCGATGCCGCCTTTCGGGCTAGTAGCATTTGCTTTACTATCTCAAAATCATACCGCATAGTACCAAATATAGATATTTGGCGAATTCTATTTGAAGAGTAGAGGCACGTATCCAGCATAGAGCACATCAGGTGGCCATATCTGTTTAAGTATGCACATTCCATACGGGGTGCATCACACCAATCGCATCTATATTGTCTCATATAATAGAATTCCTCTGGGCAGCTCTGGCAGCTAGCAGCGTTCGTTTTACCGTATGAAAAGCGTAGGCTCCAGTATAACACTTAGATGTTTCTATAAAATATCGATGAGAACAGTAAAGCAAGTTATATGTGCGGCACCTTAGACCTCCGTTTTGGTCTAAAAACATACATGTCATCTGTGGTGCATCGCAATAACTGCATCTATAAGAATTCATATGGGTAGGTCCTATTTGCTGCCTTATTCGCCAGCAGTATTCGCTTTACCGAATCAAAATAATATATATCTATATAATCTTGAAATATATGTTTAATCTCTACAATAGCACGGATTGGCACACCATACCTACCACATCTTAGAGAACCGGTTGGGCTGAAATCGGCGCATGTCATGCGTGCCGCAGCACACCAAACACAGTTATAGGTATTCATATTGGCTGATTCCTGCTGGCTGTTCCTATAGCCAGCAGCAAGGTTTTTGCGTGATAGAAATTAGGTGCAGAATAACACTGTTTTAACATAGAGGAAATTTCCACCCTAGTAAATAATGGGAATAGCATAGTCCTACTACACTGTAGATTGCCATACCGATCAAAACGAGCGCACGTTAAATTTGATTGTCTGCACAGAATGCATTCATAGGTATAGGTCATGATATCTCCTTAGCTCGCCGGACAACTATTAACATTGATTTTAAACGCGAAAAATCTGCTAAATAAACAGAATCCATGGATAGGCGATATATTTGATGCTCCAAGAAAATAACTATACCTGTGATGTTACAGTATAAATATCCATCGGCGTGAAATTCAGCACATTGAAACATGTCAGTGCCACAAAATCGGCATGAAATTTTGCTCATATAGTAACCCGACTGTTAGCGGCTCGAATGGCTAACAATTTTCGCTTGAATGGTGAGAATTGCCACACGTATGTATAATATGATAAATTCATCTCAAAATGAGAGTAAATAGTTATGCCTGTGCTACTACAACAGATGCTATACACACAACGCTCAGCACACTGCATACTGGGAGTGCCGCAATAATAACAGGAGTAATTCATGTCTTTTGCCCGGCATAATACTGGCATAGGTTTAATTTCTTAACTAGAAAGAAAATCATTGATTCTGTCCTAATATATGTGATATATCCAGGCTCAAGATGCGTCAAAAGTGTATTTTCGCAAAGTAAACTCGAATTAAAGTATATGGCACATTTAAACTGATCTGCATTACAATAAGGACATTGATAATTCATAAAAACCTTAGGAATCTTCACACCAGCCGAACGCCTGTTTTGAGCTTAGCTGGGCTAGTAATAGCCGTTTTGTCTCTGGAAAATCCCAAATATAAGTATTATGCAAGTAAATTGCGATAGCCTCGCGATCGTCGTACAATAGCACATCTGTAGTTTTACAGAAAAAATACCCATTCTCGAAACGAGCGCAGACCATGTTGTCTATTTCACAAAAGTAGCATTTATGCATTATAAGCTCCCCTCTCACGAGCGCTTTTCAGCGCCAGTAGCAATCTCTTTAAAATAGGAAATGATGCAGATGAAACCCAGACCTGTTGGACATATATCTGCTCGTAGAAAGTATAAATGAGATTTCGGCTATTGATGCATATGATGTATTCATGAGAATACGCTGCACATGAATAATTTACGGCACCACAGTGCCTACACTCATACCCCATACGCGACCCTCATAGCAATCTTAGCTCGTTTTAGGGAATAAAAATTATCTATCCTAATACACGTCAGCTCAAGCATCGAAGGAGCTGATTCATAATATATTATGGAATACCTGCTTTTACATACAAGATTTCCGTAGATATCGGCAATACAGCACTCTAAATTAGTGGCATGGCAGTGTTGGCAGTTAAAATTCATCTGACATTCCAATTGGCCCATTTGCGAGCTAAGCCCAGACGCTTCCTATAATGAAATATATTTACGTCACACATTTCATCATAACACAGCTGTGTATTTCTGTCATACAGAACATAGTTAGTACGACCACACACTATCGCATTATCGCGCCACCATATAGCACAGCGCATCTCATACATAAAACACCAATAGCAACTATAGTCCATATGCTTCCTTATTGTCGGCCACCCGGACAGCTAACCTTAATTCCTTTGATTTATCAAATTGCGAGAGTAAGACATATGCCTCTGAGATATGGCGTATCCTATCACGCAAGAAGAGATAATTCTGTGTATTGTGACATACTATATTTCTGAATATAGTGTATTTGGCACAGTTTAAACCTAGCTCGTCACACTGGGGGCAGTTGTATGTCATCGATAATTCCTGGCAGCTGATGTAGCTAAATTTAGGCGTTTTAAGAAATAAAATCCATTAATACCAGCCCTCTGTCTAATATAGCGAATACTTTCAAGTGTATATAAACTGTGGCCAGTCTGATTTCAGTCTATACCGCGCAAATGTATGCGTGCACAGGTAAGGTTTTTTGAATAACAAAAATTACAGAAAAACTCATGTTCGACCACTGTGGGCTCCTTCCAAATCACCCTTCGATCTGGCTGCACGCAAGCATAACATGAGGGCTTTTACCACAGAGAAATCGCCTGGATAGACCGCTGATTTATATATGCTGAATATATACCAGTTACTAAATAAAAACGTAGTAGTATTCGAGCAAAATAATCCATAATTAGGCGAGTATCTAGTGCAGGTATAATCAGATTCTTGGCAGTATCTGCAGTTCATTGTAGGACCTCTCGTATTTAATCGCGCACATGGGGCGCTGAGAGTTTAGAGTTTCGTAAAGCCAATCTCAGTCTTTTCACATAATTGAATAACCAGAAGCGAGCCATGAGACCTACTCCCTGTATCTCACTGGAGGTGCACAGCACGCAGCCTGTCTCGCTGCATATGATATGATCTGCATTTACAGTGCTATTACGAGCGCTCAGACCAACAATGCTCACATTGAAATTTGGGGGTCGGCATTATGTCGCATGATATCGTGCGACAGCTGTTGCCAACATTATACGTTTTATAGATCTAAAATAACCTGCATCCGCACATATCCGAATCCTAATGTCCAAAGGACTGGTAATGTACCCACCGGTCTTTCCACACAAAATATGTGATTGGACATTATACATACAACACTCCATATTGGAGGAGCCGCAATAATCACAATTATATTCCATCGCTAGTAATACCTTCGTGCCACGTATGTATAATTCGCTACCCGCATACATTTAACAAGGCACTTGTAGGAGTGAAAATCATCTTTTACACAAAAATTCTCTAATATATAAGATATATCAGCATACTCAAATATCACTTCATTTGTGGCCGAGCAGACTAATCCTCTGTTGGGAATATACCTGATACAAGTATAATTATCAGCACTACACACGAGACAATTCATTTATAACTCCAGCCAGCCGATCTCCGTGCCAACAATAAACTTTTCAATACACCAAAACCGCTGCACCATACAGCAAGACGGCAAATATATTGCGCTTGATCTGAGCTAAAAATGAGGTAGTTGCGGTATTTGCAGCGAATCTCATCGCCACTACGGTAAGCACACTCGTAATAATTGGCCCCGCAATGCGGGCAGCTGAAATGAATGTTCATAAATCGATACCAGCGACTTTACATATTTTCATAATAATCTTTAAAAGCTTAAAACCATGAGGATAGCAATATCTTCGTTTGGCGTAACTAATGGTTACTCGGCTAATATTTCGACTACCTGTAGACCCGCAATATATACCGTCCAAATCCGCAAAGCACATTTGTAATCAGTAGAACCACACCAGTGACACCTGGATTCCATAAAGCTCTCCATATGTTTTACTGACCCCATAACTCAGGGCGATCAAGCTTCTTAAGTATCCAAATATAATATTTCAATTGGTCTATTTCAGATACATGGGTGTAACTCCTCATAGCCCACGTTAGCTCAGAAAAGGTACAGAAGGTAGCACTGCAATTACAACATATGATAGAAATTTGTATGTGAGATATGTATGCTCTTGTACCACCGCAATTAACGCAACACATCATAAGTACCAATCCTTGGGTGGACCAGAGTATTTCTGTGCCAATAGCATATACTTCAATGAGCGGAATGGGGGATTAGCATTCCTTAAAACTGCACGAGCATTTAATTTTGAACAAATGGTAATATTACATGTGCGACAAATGATGCCACGACCATCAATATATCTGACATTATCAATTAAACAATTGCCACATATCCAACAAATATAGTCCATAAGCAACCTCTGGTTTTACCCGTAGCAAGTACAGTAAATGCTTTAAGTAACTGAAATCACTCTTACTAATGCCGTATCGTAAGGCACTATACACGTCAGCATAGAGGTAAACGCCTGCCTTCGCGCACACCACACTGCCCATACCCATAGGAATAGCGCAGGACTCCAATTCGTCTCCGCACATATGGCATTTCATACCCTATCACCTAGCCAATCCTTTTTAACACCAGCCGATTCTAGTGAAAACAGTAGCGCCTTTGCGTGCATGAAGAAAGCCATGGAAGTGCTGTGTTTAATAATATGAGCGGCAATACGACGGCTATAAATCATTTCATGACAGCAAGAACATCTAATTGTCCCGTTAGCATGAAAGGACCCCAACATGGAGTGACACGCCGGACAAATGAAGTATTTATTCATATTTTATACCAGTCCAATCCTATCCCCACAATTTTACATAAAGTAAATTGTCTCTTTAAGAATTTGAAGTCATCTACCCCAGTTGCTAGGGCTAACTCATCTATAAAATCATAACATGAGCATACTAAAAACCCACAATTGTCGCAATATATGCCCAAGACATCTTCGTCTCTATTCCCCCAACAAACAACGCGTCTGATTTCACAAACGGCAGTCTCGGCCAAATCCTCGTCGCATACTGGACACTTCATGTGCACCACCAATCATAAGCTACGCCCGCAGACTTAATAGCATTCATATAAAAACGAAATCTGCTGATCTGCCTTCTATACACGCAATTTCTATATATATAATCTCCGCTAACAAGTATAATGCCGCAGTGATTACATATAAGAAGTCTATAACCAGAGCTATCTATGCAAGTAATAGCACGATCGCCGAATTCGCAATTAAAACATAGCCTCATCCACCACCCCTCTTAGAAGTCAAGTACTCATCCATATCTTTATACTTTCTAGGTGGACGCTTATCTTTAATATGTATATTGGGTAACTGTATCTTTAAAGCCCTCTCGGTGGCCAGATCACCTGGCTCATCATTATCTAGAGAAACACAAATATTTTCGGTATACCTGGCTAAAGTAGCAATCTGCTCCTGTTTTATAAAAGCCCCGCCCGTTGCCACAGAATTACCAATCCCGTACTGATGACAGGCTATTGTATCCAAAAAACCCTCGGAAACTAGCACTTTATTATGTTTCCGGATATACGGAATAGCATGGTGCAAGGCAAAAAGAGTGGAATGCTTGGGGTAGTCAGAATTGTCGTACTTATGTATACCTAGTGCCGAACGCTCGGACTCAGAACCTAAAAAACGACCCATAATGGCTATTGGAGAGCCGTACGGGTCGTAGATCGGAATGATGATAGGGTAGTGGTCTCTGAACTTGCAGATTCCTTGGCCATCAAAAGCAGATACCCAAGCAATTTTTAGTTGCTTGAGTATCTCGGGGTCTACCTGGGTTACGATCTTCTTTAAAGCTGACGGAAATGCACCTAGAGTAAATTTTCGTATAGTCTCATCGGTTAATTTACGCTGCTTAGATAAATAATCATAAACTCGGGAGTCATTCTGCAGGTTTTGATGGCACTCTTGAACTATATATGCTATGGTCTGAGAGTGCTGTTGATTCATTTCTTGCGTTTCCTTGCTGGGGTGGTTACGGGCGGTGGCTCTGCTGCCACCTCGGCTGGCGGCGGCACCTTGGCCTTGGGCTTAACCACCAGATTGTCACCCTCTTCGGGTTTTAGGTAGTCTGAACCCATCTCAACCATGGCATTAATAAAAGACTGGTGCATCTCTAGCTTAGAGCCACACTTCCGACAAGTAGCAATAGTCGTTTTGGGTTGCCGCACCAGGATAGGCTTATCCGTATGATCGCACATTTTGCAGGTGATCTGAATACCCGTCTTGGCCTTCTTCCGAACCTGATTTAGTGTTTTAAGCATTTTCTTGGTAGTGACTGGCACATTGATCTCTTTGCCACAATGGTCGCAGATAACCTTATCTTCGTTGAGGTCTAGCTTATGCTCGTCATTGGCATAGCAGCCCTTATTCGTACAATTAAGTAACATTCATACTCCTTGATACTTTAGTGGTATCATACAACCTCAATCTCAAATCCTGTGGAATAATATGTATTGTCCTGTGGGTTGAAGCATATTGACTCCAGGTGGTATATAGAGTCACCCTTTTTATCACGATTTTTGAAGCAGACAGGTCTTTCACGGGCACTGTCTTCCCAGAGATGGCCCATGCTGGGACTGCACGCTACAGCCAGTACATTCTGAGTCCTAATTTTAGAATTAGACTCTTTTATAGCCGCCAGGGCCTGGTTTATGGCATCCATCGCCATAATTCGATATCCTTCAATTGAAGGTCTAACACCTATGCTACTCCAACCGACACCTAAGTTCATAAATGCGTATGTAAATGATATGCTTTCTGGTAGACTATATTCACTGCGAACACCAGCCTCTATATAGCGTAATAATCCAGGTATATCAGCGGAACTATAAGTCGTACCCTTCTTTGATTTAAAAGATACATTTATAGGCGATTGCTGTGATAGGCACTCGTCGATATCATCTTCACTTTTAATGCCGCCAGTGTTCGCCGTCCAACTAAAATTCAAAGATATGTTCATGAAGCTCTCCTGGGATTTGAAATAACCCATTCGTGCCCACCCTTCCTAAACAGGACAGGTAAAACGTATCGTCCCGGAAGGATAGTATTATCTGAAGTCCATACGCACGGTGTCAATACCTCACCAGTGCTTTCCCTTATCACCTCGCCATTCTGGGTGATATTAATGATGCAATTCTCGTAGCCGATTTGCTCATCTAAAGTCGAGCCCCATATAATTTCACATTCAGATTCCGGCATAAGAAATGTAGCACGATATTCTACACTATTAGCGTCCAGATATGTTAATTCGTATTCGTCCTCTACATACCCAGGCTCGCTCATCATCTCTTTAGCGATTAACTCTATGCAATCGCCTAGAAACCTGGTGGTGTCCGCAGGACATCTGCTCAGTCGCGGTTCTGTACAGCGTACTTCTCTTAAAGCTTGCAAGACCATCGTCCTGTGCTCAGGTAATAACCTACGCGTCTCTGCCACGACCGAACTATATGATTTAACTTCAACTTTCATCTCACCAATCTCCAGCCATGAGGCTTGTCGCCATCTAGCCTGGCCACGTAATACGTTTGCCCATTAACTGCACCAGGAATCTTGATTTCCTCACCCGCCGAATCAAATACCCGGCGACCTATGCCGGAATCGTCAATATGCACCAAGACATCCATATTTCGGAGCTTCTCGCTCGCGATCTTCATCAGGCGATCTTTAAAAAGCCTGCTCCGCTCGCATGCCCCCAATCTAATAGTGATATAACGATCGCACATCTCTACCACTGAAAAAGCACAGGTATTAATCTTTTCAAAACCAGGTTCGCTAGCCAATTCGGCCGTGAGAGAAGAAAAGGCCTCAATAACTGAGCGCAGTTCAACCCCCGGCTTTAGAAGCCTGCATATAATTATTAGGTTAGAGGAGAGTATTGCATCAACCTCCTCCTCAGTAAACTTCTTCATTTGACACTCAGCTTTAGTATACTCAAAAGTCCAGTGCTTCATAGACTCACCACCTTAACCTTTCCCTTAGCCTTCCAAAGATTTGCACCCAATGATTGCAAACCAGAAACTATAGCAAACTGCCCATCAGCAGAGCATTCAACTATCTCGGATGTGTCGCCCATCCGGTGCCATACGCCATTCGTGCACTGAATAAGCAAATCACGCTTACCCTCAACATCCCGCTTTCGTTTCAGTACCTGGGCTTGTTCCTTCAAGATCTGAGCGATATCTGATTTAACAAAAGCGGATGGAATATCGTAAACCAACTGACAGTAAACTCCGTTACCATAAATACCCTTCAAAGTTAGGTCTTTGGTAGGAACGCCATATTTTTCCTTTAGAGCTACCTGAGCAGCCTCAAACATAGTTGCTCCAGTGGGTATATCGATTACCCTGACCTCCTGCAGTCTCTTTAAATTTGCTAATTTAAAGTCTATTTCAGCATCATCGCCGACGAGCATCCTGCTATAATAAGCCAGTTCTATTTTCATAGCAGCTCCTTAAGGGAGTAGAGGGTTAGATTTTCTGGTGGGCCACCCAATACAGCACTAAAGTATTTATCAGCTGCAACCAGTCCACATTTTACCTGAGCGCCATCCGAAAATCGGTATAAGTTCCCAGACTCATCAGAGCGACACATCACATCATACTGTTTTCTGGAAGCTCGATATTCACTGGCAGAATCCCTGATTTTGGACTCCAGAGCCTTACCAGGTACCACATACGCGAACGAGGCAGACTTGCCCAAAAAGGTAATTTGGGACAACCTAGCACTTTCGGTAGAGATGTGTTTACCCAGCTCACTTTTAATCAACTCCACTGACTTATCTAGATTATTTGAGTCACACTGAACAGAAATTCTGATATAATGGAGTTTCTTTATTAAACAAGTTATTTCTGATTCGCTTGCGTCATACCAGGTGTATGTCGGATAGTGAATGTTGATATCCATAATCAGTTAACCTCCGTTATATTCCCGCCAAGTGTATAGCATGTTTCACCACGAACTACCGAGTCAACCAAATAATCCATACCTGTCTTCGGCTTAAAACCAGTTGGCAGCTGGGGTGATACTAAGATCTGTCCGCTTTTGAGATGCTGCCACTCCTTACGCTTTCCGCCCAAATAGGTAAAAAGACCTTTTTTAAGACCAGCCACCTTATTGTTGGCCTGAAAATTCCTTCGAGCAATATCTCCAACTTCAGGCTCAGCCCACTTGGCAAAATCCTCCTGAGACAATGTGATACAGAGATGACCTTCACAGTAATCTGAGATAAATATATCCCCGCTTAGCTTGAGATTAATAAGCTCCTCTATTTTTGAGCGTATGAGTGATTCTAATCTAGTTAGCTGTCGAAATCCAATCGTATGAGCTTTTAAACCTTTAACCAAAAACTGTACTTCCTCATGGCCATCTAGCAAAAATTCCTTAATATCTTGATCTGTCTCTACCTCACAGCAATGCGCTTTTAATTTTGGAAGTTCTACCTTAATATCCGATTTCATTAATTACCTCGGGCGACTCCGGTCGCTGTTTCGTATTTACTAGCGCGCGGTGTCGGCGGTGGCCCCCCAGACTTTCAACGCCGCCAGAAAAACAGGAGCGGCCCCCTAAGGAGCCGCCCGTACTATCACTTAACTTTTGTTATCTTACCAGATGCCCTATAGTGCTTGCCGCTAGGTGCTAGCATTAGAGTCTCAACCCTATACTTAGTACCATTAGAGCGCAAATTTTTGGGAAAAGATACATAGAGTACCGCTAAACCTTGACCTCCTAATGGATAAACTCGTATTCGAGAGCGACCAACATCAAAGCAGCGCACTATTACATTTTTTGCAGTAACAGCGGCCATTCGGGGCTCTTTCGGCTTTCTACTACGTTTTAGTTTAGCCAGATGCTGTTTCCGGACCCGCTCACACTTTTTCCTGATAGATTCGGCAAAGATACGGTGATAAGCCCGCTCCTTTAATGCCAGTTCAGCCCAACCTCTGGATCTACCTACCTCCAGCGAGGTGATCGTTATATCTGATTCGCTTACGTGATATTCGCTACATAAATGTGCGGTGATTTTTGAGGCTAGATCAGGTACCGAAGTGCCACCTAACTCAGAGACCGCTATATACGCTACACTGCGCTTCAAAGCGCGAGTTAACTCAGATTGAGAACCAGTACGGAAATAGAATTTGTCATTGCTAATACTAAATTTCATTCTTCACCATCAAATGTATCAGGTACCGCAGCTTCAGCCTTGGCTTCCTCTGAAAGTTCAGCCTGGAAAGCCACACCGGTCTCTATAGCGCGCTTAACCCGGCTCACTATAGAATCACGTAGTGTTAGGTCACTGTCTAAATGAGCAAAGAAGTTATCCTTACCTATCCATTGTTGACCATCAACTACCCAAGTGCGGTTATTGGGGCGTTGAACTACTCCATAAGAGGCACCCAACATAGCAACTTCTTCACCCAGCCGTACGACGCCCTTACGGAAATCAAGCCAAACCTCAGCCTGACGCTTGTTTACATTAAATCGGTTTTTCTCAAAAGTACAAATGACTTTGTGACCGATTTTTTCACCTTTAGCGTCCAATAGGATTCCATCAGCGGCAGTAGAAGCATGAACCCGAATCGCTATGTCTAGGTTGTGCTTGTACCCACGACCGCCTGGGTAATCCGGCTGACCACCATTCATGCCGTCACGTAGGTGGTTGATCGTAATCATAGCTACGTTAGCCTTGGCCACCTTAGGACGCAAAACGCGCATGGCTCGTGGCAAGAATCGGGCTAGTGCGGCCATTTCCATTTCATCAAAGTCGCGATTTTCCTCGGCTGGCGGCTGCATATCAGCAATAGAGTCTAGCACGATGAGGTTGATATTCATGGTACCAGCAATAATGCGATCCAAGATGCCCTCATACATCCGCTTACCCTCTTTGGTGGGACGACCACAAAGAGCACGGAAAATATCAACGCCATTATTGGTCTTCATGACACGCAGACGGGTCACATCAATACCAAGAGACTTGGCCCAGCTCATGCTAAATGAATCTTCGGTATCAATAATCATTTGTTCGGTGCCAGGCTCTTCCTGAGCCTTTAAGATCTGCAATAATGCCATAAAAGACTTACCTGAACCCTGGGCTCCGTGGAATTGTAGGATCTTACCTTTGGGGGCACCAAATATCTTGCATGCCTCACCTAGCGCAAAAGAGTGGAATGGAATGACGTCTAGGTCAAATTCTAGAGCTTCGTCAGCTCGAAAGAATGTCGAGCCACCCATTAACTTATTTAGTTCTTCCCATTCTTTATTCGCATCTATCACTTCTGGTCGATTTGGTTTTTCGGGTTTTTTAGGTGCCATATTTTCCTTATAGTATGTTATTTATTTGAGCACATTGCTCTTCTGTTAGATTGGTTGGGAAATCTACGTTAATTGTCACTATATGCTTGCTCATTCCATTCTTTAGCGGTATACCTTTGTCTTTTAGGGCTAGTTTTTGGAATGGGCGGGTGCATGGGGGGATTTTTAATTTGACGGCTCCGTGGAGCGTCTCTACCTCTACTTCGCCACCCAACAGTGCGGTCTTGAGTGGTATATGCACCTCTGAGGCTACATTCTCTCCTTCTAGACTCATCTGTGGGTGAGGTTCTACGGCTATACCAACGATCAGATCGCCATCGGGTCGACCAGGGGATTTTCCACCCTGTCCATTGTATCGTATATGCATTCCATGCCGTACGCCCGGTGGTATTTTTATATCCACTGTACGTTGAGATTTGGTAAACCCTGCTCCAGAGCATGTAGAGCACTGAGTGGCAAATGATCCACCAGAACCATGACAGTCATGACAAGCAGAGTTTATAACTACATTAGGACCTCTGCGGGTTTGTTTTACCCCAGAGCCAGAACAACCCTTGCATTGGGTATACGAGGATTTATCGCCGCCAGTACCCTCGCAAGCGCTACACTCACTCTTGTAGGAGTAAGAGAGTTTCTTCTCGCATCCCAGAGCACTCTCAGCGAAAGTAAGTCTGGTATTAATGTTGTGGTCTGCACCGCGCGCAGAACCACCAAAAAAAGCTTCAAAAGGATTGCTGCCCCACATATCCCTCACGTCTACTTGAGGTTGCGGGGGAGGAGGATTGTTAATTAGCTCATAAGCTGCGGTAATAGACTTAAACTTTTCTTCGGCTTCTGGATTTCCGGGGTTTTTGTCTGGGTGATGCTGATGTGCTAGCTTTCGGTAAGACTTTTTTACCTCTTCCGGAGACGCCCCTTGTTGCAATCCAAGTATCGAATATGCTTCTTGTAGATTCATCTTTGCTCACTAAATGGTATGCCAGCGCAACTGCTATAGCATCCGTTTGATCGTTGTGGTGCTCGAAATCAAATGTGTCTAGCTGGAATAACTCTTTTATGAAGTCAAAAGTAAGGCGCTTAGAATCTGCACCTCCGCGCTTTTCGGCTTTAGAAGGTAAGAGCGAAATCCCCGCGTAATTCCCTATGATTTTCCTTATCTCTGAAGGCATTATGACCGTCGGGTCACCCTTAGTAAACTCATACGAAAGTTTGTAAGCTACCCCGTGGTACAGGGCTAGCGTCTTAAACGTCTTTCTATTAGAGCCCTGCCAGCAATCCTCAATTGCGATATGTGTGGGGGAAAATTTCGCTATGAGGGCCTTGATAGCTACTTCAAAAATCAATAACCTCTCGGCGTGTGACTTTTGCTTTAGTTTTAGCGCTTCGTTATACAGTATCTTGCCTTTGGAATAAATACAGATGCCAGTGGAAGCGGAGGAAATATCAAGGGCCATGAGTACCATGACTCATATATACAGCTAATTGACTCCGTAATTATCTTGAGAGGCTGCTATCTGTATTTTGGACTCAGCTAGCTCATCGGCCAATAAGTCACCAACCTGCGATAGCTGTACCTTGTTTGCTCGCTCAAATTCAACGCATGCGGCTATCAGGGCCAGTAGCCTAGCTTCCTCAGGATGATTCTTAAAATCAGAATAATCTTCCTTAATCATATCGGAATATTGTTCCCACGAACCGGCGACGAATTCCATTTCTTCTGCCATGAATTGTGGAGAAAATCCATTCAGGTCAACGCCATCAAACATAGACAGATCCCAGTGAGTTCTTTGGAGAAGACCAACTCTATACTCCATATACTGAGATACGGTTAATATAGCCAATTCAAGGTCTTGGACGGCTTTCCTTACAGAAGAAGTGGACAATATCCTGCCAACCCTGAGTAGTGCATTGATTCTTACTTTTCGTTCAGATGAAGGATAAACACGAGATATGTGACATCTGTTAGCGTAGGTCATGCTAGCTAAATCGCTCAATGTCTTTAGATTGATAAGATCTCCATCAAAATTTAAAGACACCTCTATTGAGTAGCCATACCTTGTATCATTCATATTAAGACAAGCTACTTTATTGTCGGCAAAATTAAATACAATAGAGCCGTCCGCCTGGTCTTCAAGAATTTCTTTAAAACCTAGCGACTTAAGTATATTCTTGGCCCTAAAAAATCGGAACTTATTGATAAACTTTAACACTGGTACTCCTAATAAAGACAGGGGGAAAAATCCCCCTGTTTCTATAGCATTGGCGATTTTTCAGGTAAAGTCGAAGTCATCATCTGCAACAACAGCGCTCTTGGGAGCACCATTAGCCACAAAGGGTGACGTAGGTTCGGCTGAATCAGAGCGACCTAGCTTGCGGTTGATCTCCTCAACTTTGGAGGGTTGAGCAAACTTATCAACCGATACACGAGCCAAGAAGTCCTTAACCATCAACTCTTCTTCGGCATTGAGTGGGCCCATGCCACGAGGTACTGGTGTAACACGATAGGTGTCAGTCATACCACGAGCGCGATCCTTGTCAATCTTGATGTCGTAAGAGCGTGGATCACCCCAGTCCTTATCCTTGCGTAGCTTGACGATCTGGTTGTATACCTGGCGACCAAATTCAACCAACTGAACACGTCCGCGCTCGCGATTAATCGCAGCAATAAGATACTTCTGTTGAGCATTATTGCCCTCTGCGCATAGCGGGCAGTCTGTCATTGCGCAGTTAATACGCTTGGCCTTGCCATTAGCATCCTTGGCCCAGTGAATTGCATAGATACAGGGTGCATCCTGTCCAATGCGAATCGCATAGACCTTATCGTCTTTCATATTGAGGAAGTCATTCTTATCAAATGCTCCGCCCTCTTTAGCTTCTGTTTCCCATGAGTCTAGTTTTCCGAAAGTTTGTGCCATTGTGTGTTTTCCTTAGCCATACGGCTTTTTATCAAAATACTCGGCGTCCCCATTCATCTGTTTCGTATTTTTGGGTGCTTCGTTTCTCTGTCAGGGTAGTATCCTTGCTTACTACGTCCTTCATGAGGTGGTGTGCTTTGAGGAACAGCTGCTTCTTTTCCTCAATCATAGTTCTAAACATTTTGGCTTCAGTGCATTTATTTTGAGCAGTTAAAAAATCGTCGTCACTGAAAGCAAATTGTTCTCGGTCTTTTGCTGTCTTGAATCCAGCCTCGGTGGCTCGAACCATCATAGCTTTACTGAACTCAGCCTTTTTACGAGCCTCCATCTTTAACTCATATGATACGGCTAGTGAGTACAGTTCGCCGCACATTGCCATACCTTTTAACATGGATCCAGCTAAATACTCGGCTCTTGCTGGATCTAAATCATGTACATTCTGCGGGATTTCTCGTGAGATATTAAAAATCTCTACTATAATCGCAGAGTCACTTCCCGCTAGTGAGTGAGCCTGGCGTATGTCATTCTCTATCTGCTCGGCCCTGCTGCCGAGTCCGCTAACTTCCATTTCCATTGCTAACCTCTGCTGCCTATATGCATTTCGCGTGCCTCGGGCCTGTGGTACATTCAACCGTCTGAGCGTCTGAAGGCTCGTGCGCTAGGATCATTTCGTAGGGCTTCGGCTTTAGCTAACCGTTGTAGAGACTCTGGTGAGAGATTATTGTTCTTGGGCAAATCCAGTGGCGGTGGCATATCAGAATCTACTAGAACGCCAAAATCTATATCGGAATGGGCTCCTGAAGATTTAACCATCTGTGCCGCTGCCATATCACCCTTAGATAAACCAAATTCGCGTTCAACCTCGGCACGAATCGCTAGAATCTCTAGCCTGCGAGCATCTTCTGGTAAATCTGCCAGGTGTGGATGATCCTGCAGAATTTCGCGCTCTAACTCATCATCATCATCGTCTTCTACCTTGGGTTTGATTTTGGCCCGTGAAGAGATTACGGGTGGCCTGCCACCAGAACCTCGTGGTACCAGGTCATATTTACCAGCGATAAGAGCTGCTACCCGAACCAGGGTAGAATCATCCACATCAGCGTCCTTTAGTTTTTCCATAACTCCATTAAATTCAGAGAATATGGATTTGCTCATTATAGTGGCACCACAGGCCGGGCATTCATTGGCCTTTAGAGCCTTAGTGAATGTGGGTGGTACGTTGGTTTGACATGCGCTACACTTCATTGATCACCTGTTGCTTTATATATTGCCTCAACATTTATAAGTACTAAGCTCTTGGAGCCAGCATATTCATTAACTTTAAACATACCTCTTATGGGTAAACCGACTTTCAATCTGGTCTTTAAACGCTCATACTGATCTGCCCATATAGATATATCTACAGTTTCACCTTTTAAATTCTCCAGAACCATCTTACACATCGTTTTGCCTAGGTTTTTACCTGGCTTCTTGATGATTAACTCTTTCATTGATACTATAATACCCTCTGTAGGGAAGTTAATATTTTCTACCATCTGCTGTAGTTTGGAATATGACATAGAGTATCTACCGCCCACGAAGAATCCAGGATACATAGCACTCATATCTCCAGATAAGAAGAAGCCCAGTACTTCTTTTTCAAATTCTAGCTTCTCCCTAAGTGAATACTCATCCTTTCGGCCTTCAGTATTCTTGGGGGTAAAACCAGCGAATTGCTCCGGTGTCATTGTATACGTTTTTTTGACCTTTTTAACCGGAACTAGCTTGACTGTTGCTGTGGTGCCGCCATCATAATCATCGGCAAATTCGGTGGAGTCCACCTCAGTTTCAACCCACTCCTCTGTCTCTTTGATCACCTCCGTACCATTCTTCTTGGCATAAGCAGCCAGCTCTTTGCGTATAGATGCGTAATTCTCTATAATATACTTGCGTGATACCCCCAAAGAATCCATGGCACCAGACTTGGCTAGAGCTTCTATAACCGTTTTATTAACACAGGATGGTGTACGCCACAGGAAATCCTCAAATGAAGAGTATGGCTGGTGTTTTATGATCTCTGTCAGAGCTGCGTCACCCACACCCTTAATAGCGCCTAGACCGGTAATGATCGTTTGGCGATCCACTAATGAGTAATACTCCTTGCTTAGATTGATATCACATGGTACAATCTTTATCTTAAAGGTCTGGGCATCTTTCTTTAATTCTTCTATAATCTCTTCTTTATCTGCTTTATTGCCTCGTGTTTGACAATTCAGGTTAGCTGCCAGGAATGCTGTAGGAAAATGAGCCTTGTAGTAAGCTGTATCATAGGAAATCATGCTATACATGGTGGCATGTGATAGATTGAATCCGTAACCGGTGAACTTCTCTACACACTCTACCCAGATATGTTCCGCATCTTCTGGGGTAATTTTAGAGTGAGCTACCGCATCCTGAATGAATTTCTTCTTCAATTTAACAGCTAAGTCGAAACCCTTCTCTTTGGACTTCGTCATCTTCCTCAGACCATCAGCATCTGAAAGATCCCAGCCAGCCACATGTTGAGCAATACGCAGTAGATCTTCCTCATAGATAGCAATCCCATAATTTTGTTTCAATACGGGCTCTAGTATGGGGTGAGGGTACTTTACTTTCTCCTTGCCACTGCGCCTATTGATGAAAGACATGCGGTCTTTGCTAGCTACCGATGGTCGACCGATAGCCGAAATAGCTGCAATATCAGGAATGCTCTTGGGGGCCATGGCTTTGCAGAGCGGCGTCATCGATCCGTTTAGCTGAAAGATACCAGTGGTATACCCGGCATGAATCAGCTTATATGCTTTAGGATCTCCATCTTGCAACTCCTCTGGTTGGGGTGGGTTCATACCTACAGATTTAGCCAGGGCTATGGTTTCATCTAGGATATCTAGTGTATCTAGACCTAGGAAGTCCATTTTGACCAGACCGATCTCCTCGCACGTATCTTTATCATATTGGATGGAGATTGCACCGTCCGTATCTCTGCGGATTGGGGCACATTCATCTAGTGGCTTTTTGGAGATGATAACACCAGCAGCATGGGTAGCAAAGCCACGCGGCGTTCCCACTAGTTCATTAGCATACTCAAGTACCGATGGGTAAGTCTCCAGGAATTTAGATAGTTTCTCAGATGCACCCATGGCCTTCTCCATCGTATCTACTTTAATACGTGAATCGCCTTTGATAATAATATCAGGTATGGATGCCGTTATGTCGTTCGCTATCTTAAATGAAGTGCTTTTATCACCTCCGACCACCAGAGAGCGTGCTATGTCCTTGATAAGGAGCTTGGGGGTTAGGCGCAGGATATTGGAGATATAGGCTACATTTCGCTCGCCATATTTGTTACGGCAATAATCGATTACTTTTTCACGACCTGATGGTGCAAAGTCTACGTCAATATCGGGTAGCGAGGTCTTCTCTTTATTTTGGAAACGTTCAAAAATAAGGTGATACTTGATGGGATCAGCCTCGTGAATGCCTAGAATATAAGCTACGAGGGAACCCCCAGCAGAATTATGTACTGCGTACTCAGATGTGACGTAGGAGTGGTTATCCTCTACGGTAATGTCGTAAACTCGCTCAGCACGAGTGGCGCCTATACTTTGAACTTTAGCATAATACCCTGGCTCTGGAGTACGTGTCGCATTGATATTCATACCTATTCTACGACCATTAAGTCCTCGAATTTCGTGATATTCAGCTGTGCATTTAAAACCCAAATATAGTAAAATCTCGCGTATTTCCTGAGCTAAATGCGTATTTACCGCTAGTATCCTCATATTATCTGATACCGGTTCCCCAGTATACCCGTGCAGCAAGTGTGATAGTTGTTCGTTAGAAACACGAGCGAACCTACCGAAATTATTTCGGTCTGGAGAGTTGCTATTTGGCAATATCCTGTTCATAATTAGTGCCAAACCTTGCTCGGCTATACGGAGCACAGTGCGCGTTTTTGAGTGGCGAGTGGTACTAATGTTCGAAAAGCCTAGGTCTGCCAGGAATTGATAGGCCCAGTCCGCTTGAGCGGGTGTGGTATCTATAGATACTACGTAGTCATTTATATACCCGGCGTGACCCCATAATCCCAAAAAACGCATCATTTCACTATCAAATTTCCAAAATCTTTTTAATTTTATGGAATTGTAGATGGTAATCTGTTCAGAATCGTGGATACAGTTAGGAAATACCTCCACTAGATCCAGATCGGGTATTTTGATCGCTGTCCTCTTGAGCTGAGGCATAAATAGCTGATCGCCCACTTGAAGATTTTCCGCTGCAATCCATTTTGGCTCAAAGCATGATTTATCCGACTGCATACCCCACACTTTATGATCTCGCGTTAATGTGATGTAGCGAAATGAGCTTGAGGTGCGGATAATCAACAGTTCTTCATTTACAGGGTATTCCATTATGTGCGTAACACGCTTTAGTTCACCAGTATGGGTATAAACCATATCATCCGGACGAATATCCCTTAATGGTACAAAGCCGTTTTGGGTAAGCACTAATGTGTCGCCCTTCAGGCAGCCACGGCCACGTCCCACTCGAATACCATTACTCTTGGCCCACCGAATATAATCAGCCACTATAAGCATGTAGGAGGAGAAATTCTTGCTCTCTAGAATATCTAGTTCTTTCTTAACCCGATCCCAGTATACCTGCTTTTTCTCTTTATCGTAGTCAGCCGTGAGCTTATCAAAGCCCTTCTTTACCACATAACGCAAGTAAGCAGCGTCTTCGGGCAAAGCGGCTAGTGCAGACTTATCACCCTTCCACTTTTGGAAATCCGGAGCATCAGACTCATCCTTCCATGGAAAAGCAGGTAGGAGGTGACCCTTTACCTTCATATAATCTGGATATTCGCACTGTGCGGCGATGGCCACCGTATTATCTAGCATCTGACAGGCGGATTTAGCATCAAACTTAGCAGTGAAGTATGCTTCTAGTGACTTACGATCTTTTAGGTAGAATTCAGGGCATGGCTTTATGGCAGCATATTTGGAGCCGCCACACGCCGTGCATTCGGTTTTTGAATCTTCTAGTGAAACCCCAGTGCCAGCACAAACCAGGCACGGATCATAAGAAGCGTAACGGTGACGCTTAGGATCCTCTAAAGACCTCTTAGAACCAATTGCCAGGGCCATATCGTGATACTTCTCATGCTTTGATGTCAAGTAGTGAGAATCACAAGTTGCGATAAGCGGTATCTTTAGGTCTCCGGCTAATCGGAATAATTGCTCATTCAGCAAGCCTTGGTTAAAATCACCTCTAACCAAGTCATGTGGTTGTAGTTCAATATGAAATCGGTCCCCCCACAAATCCTGGAATTTAGCCGCGATAGTGCGAGCTTTATCATAATTCTTTTCAAAAATGGCAGCAGCAAACGGACTTCCACCACAGGCGGAGTTTACGAATAGACCCGCACTGTGTTGTTTGAGGATATTGAAATCAACACGAGGGAATGGCCTTCCCATCACGTTTACTGAGTTGTGAAAACCAGCAGCATTGATTTTCAATAGATTTCGGTAACCCTCTTCGTTTTGGGCAAGTAGTACTAAGTGACGCCTTTTGGACTTGGGATCCGAAAGATCATCGCAAAAGTATATCTCGGATCCAGGTATAAACTTAATGTCTTTACCTTGGTCACGGTATTTACGATACTCTTTATAACCCTCATGTATTCCTGATAGAACACCGTGATCGGTGATAGCAATACCGCTTTGCCCTAACTCTGCCACTCGCTTAAACAAATCAGGGATGCGAATAATAGCATCCATGTGTGAATGGTGTGTGTGCGAGTGTAGGTTTACGAAATCATTCATTGTTTGCTCCTGAGACCGGAACTTTTGACTCTGCCTGTAGGTACGCAGAAAGCTGTACTTCAAACAAGTCTACGATTCTCTGGTCATCTTTATTTTTGAAACGAGCGGTCAACTCAACTGAACCTAATCGAGAAGACACCGTAAGCTCGTCATTGTCTATTTTTACTGTAGAGTATACATCCAGGTTATGGGTCTGCTTGCCAAAAGGTAACAGAAAATCCGCTATATTTCTGGATATCGGGTGCGGCATGGTATACTGAATGGTACGACACGTCTTGCACCCATTAATGACTTTTTTGTCTATGCGTGAGTCTAGCGTCATAATAAAATAGAAATAGGGGACCGAAGCCCCCTTATTTCAAGTATGGTTATGTCTTCAGGCCAACCGGGCTTGAAGTGATACCGGATCTAGTGTTGATTGGTGCATCGTGAGGGCGCCTAAAATGGAGGTTAGGTCCAAGTCTGTGCCGCGCAAGTCTTCCTTGCCAGCCTCAAGTAATACACGAACCTTACCCACATCTTCTTCACCTTTGCCGGGCACTACGGTGATTGTCTTAACAGTAAACCCACTAATCATTGCCAAACCATTCTCTGTCATACTTGCTCCTGTGCTTTAGAGATTAAGAAATCTATAACGCGGTTCCGTTCATAAAAAGACATAAATGCGTCGTATTGACCTGAAGCCTTAAGCTGGGTCAGGACCTCATCTGCCGAGACACCGGCCTTGCCTGCCTCGCCCTGTATTATCGCCATCACCTCGTCGTGGCTCAGCGAAATTTCATCATGGGCGGCGTATAGGGCGTCGAGAAGCAGATTGCCATAGAGGTTACGTGTAGCAATATCATTTAATTGCCTCCGTAGGTTTGAGCCTTCTTCTGGTACATTTTTCATACCCAAGCGCTTGCAAACAACTGCTGTTTCAGTGTCAATCCATCGCTGAGGTAATTGGATTGGGTTAACTTCGATTAGCTGGGTTAAAATCTCACCATAAAGTTTGGCTCTGAGTGGAGCAATCACACTCTCTTGCGAGGCATCCGTTAGTTTCTGACGCATATCTGCCATTGATTCGTACATACATGACCGTGCGAAGTCATCATTGATTTCTGGTAGTGTTCGTGAAAAAACACTGCAGACTTTCATATGTATGGATGAACCGTCGCGTCGTGTGCCTACGACAGTCTGGCCTACTACAGCGGATACGAGCACTGAATTGCTGACCAAGACCTCTGGTGGATCTGAGATTGCGATAGCCAGATACTCGGTGGTGCCATTCACATCCACCTCGACTGACACCTGGTCCGTGTATTCGGCGGGTCGGTCTACCAGCTCTAGCTGAGCCTGAGAGGCTGCCAGGCGGGCGATCTCGGCATTCGCTAGGTCGCCCACAGCCGGGAGGCGTTCGCTGAGCTTCAGCGAAGGTATGGTCACACTAAGCTGTGGAGCGAAGTCAGCCAACACAGAGAAGTGGAATTGGCCCGTGCTCGTGTAAGTGCCAGAGTGCTTAGCTCCTTCTGGGGCTTCGGCGATAGGTCTGCCGACGATACGCAGGGAATGGTCCCTGATAGCAGCGGCCACTTCCTCCGAAATAAGCTTTTCGGAGCATACGGCATCGATATGGTCTTTGTAAGTGCGACGAACTACTGCCGGAGGTGCGGCTCCTTTGCGGAAGCCGTTTATTTGGACCTTGGGTATAATCTCCCTTACATAAGCCGAAATGGTTTTATCTACTGTTGGTTGGTCAACTATAAAATGCAATTGCTTTTCAATTTGCCCTAAATCTACTACTTTCTCTAACATTATTATTCCTCATCTCTGGGTTTCGATTTAAATGAATCTTGCTGCTCTGATTCATCAAATATTTCAATAACATCCTTATCTACTGTGCGCGGAGTTGCGGCACTCAGATAATCCTTTAAATTACTAATGATTGTATCAAACTGACCGTTTGCCTTTCTAATGTCATTTGCCAATCGAACGGCGCCGTCCTGTGTTAGCTGTTCACGTACAGGTTGGATTGCTGCCATTAGTGCGTCGACATTAAACATTCTTCCAACAAACTGAATGGTGGGAAGAACTGTTTTCTCATAAATAGAGAGCGGGGCCCTAGTGCTTAGTCGAGGGGCATTTAATTGCGCTGCTATATCATATATGCGCTTTTGTATGTCAGGAAACTGTGACAGGGCATTGGTCACTGAGCTGGGTCTCCTACCTTCTGGTATAGATGTAAGTGTTGATAATACGGATATAATCTTCGCCAATTCCGCCAACCTATTCTTTTTGTTCAAAATAATCGAAGGCGAATCTGTAGATTCAATCTCCCAATTTATTTTGTCTAGTTCGGATACTGCTGCATTATATCTTGACAATACCTGTTGCTGTTGTGTGGTTAACTCATCAGCAAAAATATTCTTTCCGACTACTGCTTCTACCACAGCCATCCATTTTTGTCCCGACAACTGTGACTGTGGTAGCTTACTCAAGACAGAACGGATCTGAGCTGAAAGACCAGCTATAGATGGGTCAGAGTGTGCCAGAGCCTCATACTGCCTCACAGCCTCTTGTATCATGACCTCTTTTGGATCGACATCCAAGCTTTTAATCGCCGCAGGCTCGTCATTTTCAAAGGAAATATCTGCTTGTAGGCAATTTTCTAGAGCGCCACCTGGCAAAAATGGCGAGGAATCAAAGCTTATTTTATTTGAGTTTATATCAAAAGGAACGATACACTTTTCTAAAGATGGATTTGACTCTAGGATTTCCTTCTTAAAAGCCTCTATGCGCTCGCGAAGTTTGAATACTGGGTTTTCATCTATAAATGAGTCTGCCGAGCGAGATATGGCTTTGTAGAGTAGTGCTCGTGGGGTAGCATTTTTAGCCTCACCAGACATAGCTTGCATTGGATCAGCAAATGCGCCGCACAAATGCCCAAGTTCAAGATATGTTCGGGGACGTGGATTGTTGCGATCACTCCAATCTGTAATGCCGTCCTCTTGGTTTTGTTTTAGGAATTGAGATACAGACTGTCGTATAACCTGGGAGCGAACGGCACCGAAGTTAAGATCTACTTGATATCGAATGCTAGCTGCTGGCTGCATGCTTAGGATATGAGTATTTATCTTTTCTAGCTCCTTCCTGTCTTCGGCTGATGGCATTAATTCCTTTACCATAGCAGGTGTTAGCCTGGGATAGAGATCTTTTATGACCGACATCTTTGTCTTGCCAGAAGAAATATCCAGAAGAGTTGATACGGGGACGCCTGAACTAGCGCTAATCTGGTCAAAAACAAGTTTATTATCAGCATATAATTGCTTTTGTTTATTGTTGAATTCTACTTGCTTTTCGTGTTTATCCTGGTATAACTTGCTGAGAATATAGTAGATAGAAGATCTGAATAGACCGCCTTTATAGGACGCTCGCGGTGTCAGGTCTCCCACCATGTTTTGTTTTACCATTCTCTTTACTTCTTCAATTACTGATGATTTTGATACACCCTCAGTATCTGTATTAGATGTATTGTACTCATCCATCGATGTCATACAACGATCAATAAATTCATTTATTAGGGTAGACAGGTACTCTCTGTAAATAAATGAGATAAAGTCTGCTATTGGCACTTGAGAGCGTGCGGATGCAGGGGCTGAGTCATAGGCAGATATTACAGAATCCATTACATCATTTACCAGACTGCCTATCAGGTTTGCGGCTGCCTTGCCAGATAGATTTGTTGTGGTGGCGAGCGCTTTCTGGGTGGCTTGAGTAGCAGACTGCTCTATCCTTTTTACGTTAAAAGCGGAAAGCAGCTGTTGATTTGACTTTAGGTCACCCATGCGTTTTATGAGTTGAGTGGCATCATTATCTATCTGAGAAAGATATTCCTGTTCGTTTTTCTCATACCTAGCCACATATTCTGGAGAGGTAAGCTGTGATTTTACTATATTGGCCAGCTCCTCTCTAGCTGACGGTGTTTTTATAAAAGAATTTGTTACGACATCTGTATTGGATATATGCTTGGCCGTATGCGGTGAAAATGGTAGTGCAAAGTAGTTAAATATACTGGATATGTGGGCTATGGCTGCTTTTTTATTCTTAAACGCGGAGCCCCATTGGTTTAGAATCTCATTCTTGGCCAATTCAAATGCCGCAATAAGGTCTTTGGAGTAAGATGGTGATTCTGTATTCACCGTGGCCGCAACACTCTTGCACTTTGCGATAATATTATCACGAATGGTAGATGCTGTATTACGATCCGGCGTTACCATGTTATTGAAAATGACAGCAGCTAACTGGCGTTGAATATCTCCACTAGATTGAGTGGCTTTTTGTATACTATCTGCACCAGATGCTATAACATCATTCGCCACATCTTTTTGATCTCTGGTGGCCATATACTTTTTATAAATGACCGGCTCGCTCTCTGCTTGTAGGGACTTTACCGTTTGTTTCTCACCATTCCATAGGGTAATGGGAATAGATAGGTTGTTGAGCCCGCGTTGGTTTGAAATTAATTTAGCTATTGAATCTACACCCTCAAACGAGCGATTATCTGGAAGGATGTAGGGGTTTGATGTGAATTTAAGCCCATCGACATCTGTTTTACCAACATGATGAGAGAATTCGTCAGAAGTAGCGAAATCTTGCAGAGCTTTTTGCAAGTCATTGTAATACCGAATATACCCAGCTTTAAGCGCTGCTAGGTTTCTAGCTTTAGCGGTTAAAACCCTCTGGTCTGTAGGTATTTGACTCACTACACCAGAAAGCATTTCTTCTGCGCCGGGGATATTCTTGATCGCCTGAGCATTTGCCATAATATTATACTCATGCATATATTTAGCATAAGCATCGTTTAAGGCATCTATTAGATCACGTAGAGTCGCGCTTTTAAGGCGGTCTGGATCGTCACGAGCTGCACGCTTTTGTATGGCCGAACCTAGGAATTGTAGTGCTGGATTTAGCTCCAAGTAATTAGAGTAGGTATCCAAGAATGCTAGAGTTATTACAGTTGAAAGCAGATTCGTAAGTGATTCGTGTGAATCGGCTAGCTCTGTAACTATATCCGTAATCTGCTCAGTGGGGTACTTGCTACCCAACATATGCGATTTAAGGGCAGTCATGCTGGCTCGATCAAATGGCAGCAGCTCAGGTATAAGGTCTTCTAGTGGTGAGGATGGAACCGCGCGCTTAAATACGGGTGTAGCTCCGTCTAGCGCTCGGGTTTGGTCTAATACAAAGCCAGCTACTACACGATTTAGCAGCTTTTGCATTGGATCTTGTATAGAGCCGCCATCCTCTGCTATTTTCACCAAAGCATCGCGAAAGTGGTCTACTGTAGCAGGTACGAGGGGATTGGTGCGTTTATTGGTGGCACGTCGCTCTGCGGACAAAGAAAGAAGGGCGTACTTAATGTCGCCCGTTGCTTTGAATAGAGAGTCATTTAGCTTGCTAAGAGTGTTCCAGATCATAGTTCTCGTCCTAGAGCTTTTATTAACCTTTGGTTTCCCGACAATCTTCCGAGTTTAGACCTAATTTCTGACTGGGAGAGGCCCAGATCACTTGATATTTCGGAAACTGCCTTGCCACTCAAAAATAGGTTAACTATCCGCTGTACGACGGGATCTAGCTCTGAAATTGCGCTATTTATTGATAGTTCAGATACTAGGTTATCCTCGTTGACAGGGGCATTATGACCTAATACAGTCATCACCTCAGGCGATACTGAATCACCTAGGGAGGTACCTGTGCCATCCTCAGATGGTAGTTCCTCATCAGATGAAAGCATGGCTATAGGCACCGGGTACTTCTTCCATTTACCTTCAGTAGCTGGCGTGCGACAAAACTTACAGTACTGGGGAGGCCCGTCGGTTTCATTGAAAATCATGTTATTACGGCAATTCGGGCACTTGATCTTATAGTATCGAAAAGTACCGTGAGTGGCCGTACGACACCGTTCGGTAGAGAATTTATATAGGTTTACCATACGATTTTTAATATGATTCTGTAGGAAAGTGAGCATATTGGCGCCTTTCTCTATAGAATAATCTGGTATGGCTATTAGCGCTATATAGGTAAGCTCTTGTACTAGATCCTCGTAGGAATATGATGGTATCGTCATTTGACGAGATTGATACTTAATGAAATCTAGAGTGTATTCTAGAACCTCGCCTATACCGGTACCATCCCTAGAGTCTATATAAAGAATTACGTCGGTTTTCATTGGGACGTGGCCACAAATCCATTTGCGACCATCGGAAATACCGTAACTTAGCTCGTACTCTTCCATTACTCACCTTCTACTATAGAGCCCCATTCCGGGGGTTCTGCGACCATTGCTGGACAAACAGCTTTGAAATCACAGTAGTTACACAGTCTGGTTGGCCTGGTTTCCCAGGTTTTGTCTGAGCGAATTTGATTAGAAATCTTAACTATCTCGTCCCGGCAGCGATCCACATCGGTCTTAGAGATACTATAGGGAATTGTTTTACAACCTTCTGCTAGAGCTAGGTATGAACCTTTTACCCTGGTAATCGATGGATCTTCGGCCATAAGCGCTAGGGCATAGATGACTAACTGAAATTCGTCGAGGAATTTCGACTTCCCCGTATTGTGGCTTGTATTAAAACCTTCCCCACATACATACAATGAATCGCTAGAATCAACTGAAATACACTGAGTTGGTACTGAATCCACCTTTTCTATATTTAGAATCGATCTATAGCGATGAGGTTGTTTAAATACATGCCTTTGTACCTGTTCTGCCTTCCTTTTGAGATTGAATGGGATTAAATTATATGGAGTGAATTCTATTCTATATGAGGTGAATCCAAGCTTATCAACACATTTATTCATCTGTGTAGTTAGCCCGAAAGTTCTAATTAATTGTCTAACGCTTAATGCAAATTTACGATCTGCTGATACAAATACGCATCTGCCCCTCTGATCATTGAAGGAACCGTCAGTATCCATGAGGCCACGAAGTAGCTCAAGCCTCTGCTCAAAAGAGGAAGTTAGGTAAATTTGGGGGATGTGCTTATTCATTCGCAGGTTATTTATTTGAAGTAAACCACGAAGAGATAGGTTATTTCTAGCAGAATCTCTATGATTTAGTGTGCCATTTCTCCTTCGACTTGACCTATTTTGACATAACTTGCAATATGGCCCTTTTGCGCCATACATTGTCGCATGTATGCTCTGATCATGGCCATATCTACAATGCCCGCTTAATGGTTGATTTAGCGTTACCGTGAAGATTTTTCCACGCCCCTCCACAACCCTCTGTTCCTGTGTAACAGAGAAATTTCCCCACTTTTCCTCAATAAGCCTAGTCATGTCAGTAAAATCTTGCTCACCAACGGTTAGGCTGCCGGTTTTTCGGTGACCATCACCAAGCCATGCTCCCAATACCCAAGGATCAATTGGTAGTTCTTGAGTAGGATATTGTAGCGGTTTGTGATTCTTGATAATAATAGAGCCTGCCTTGCTTTCATTGAATTCATTGAACTTGGCAAATATCTCATCCGCATTCAATATTTTCATCCTCTTATCTCTAATATTAGTGCCTATAAAAGACACTGGCCACAGGTGAACATTATCGCAGACTACTTCTGAATGATCAGAGAATGTTATTTTATAACATGGCCTGTTATAGACTCGGGATTTAACCGTGACATTGCACGCCTTACCATCACTTCCAAATACTTGATCACCCACTTGCAATTCACCCATAGTAGTCCAGCCGGTAGGGGTAGGAATGGGAGTGTCTAGGGCGAGACCTTTGTAGTCTATGATATGTAGTAACTCACCTTCAAGATCAATGCGATCGATAAAGCCACGAATAAGTACGTTGTCAGGTAATTTAACCGAAAATCCCTTTTCGTTGTGTAATACGTTGGGTAGCCCAGAATCTTTGAGCTTCTCCAGGTACGCAAACAACATATTGCGAGCTGTGGCTCTTTGTTCTGGCGTGAGAGGATATTCCTCTAGATGTTTAATGCAAAGCTGCTTAAATAGGGCAGGCCACTCGTCTGGACCGAGTGGGTTATCCCTCATTTGATTGTGAAAATCTTCTAGTACGTTGTGTACGAAATTACCTAGCTCGGTATGCGGCCACTTCTTTTTGGGTAATTTCTTGATATAAGAGAAATAATACTTTCTAGGGCAGGATTCGTACGTTTTAAGTGCTGATGCTGATACTTTAAGTTCTTCTGGCTCTATTTTCATTTATCACACTATTTGTCGGCCATACATAAACCACTTGTAAACATGTGGTGGGCCATATTGCGGTCTGGGTAGATTTTCTGGTACCGGAGGTAGGTCTTGTATGGATTTGATCCATCTAGAGCTATTTGAGTCAAAGTAAGAAAACACTATGACATTTTTCTCTCGGTTATAATGGTATTTGGTTGCTGAACCGCTAAAGTAATTTTCGGAACCATGGGTTCGGTAGTCAATCCCACTCCAAGAAGTCCTGGAGTTGCGTAGACTTATAAGAGGGCCGTTTAGTATATTTACTTGAACTGGCACTGGTGCTGACGCTCGTCCATCTACCTCTATAAAAGCTGCGTCGGGTCGGAATTCCCCTGGATTGTTGGCGCTAGAATAGGCCGGGGCTGTATTATCTTGTAGGGATCCCGTGTAATCTGGATTGATTATGCTAATCTGGTTATCAGTTCCTAGATAATTGCCTGCAGCGTCAGTTTCTGATTGTAAAAACTCGATCTCTGATGCTGGTATGTCTATATAGAAAACTGGGTCACCAGCATGATCGTAGTAAAATGGTATATCGGCGCCGCCAGGGTATGAATAAACTATTCCTTCAAAAAACACATATCTCGTCCTATTGAGGGCAGTTACATCCGTTGTGTACGTTTCAGTGAGGATACTGCTGGGCACTATAGTATCCTCATCCAGGTAGTAGGCGACTGCGCTTACTACCACGCTGCCGGAAAGGGTTGGTAAAGTAATCGGACCTACATATACATCACTGAGTAATGAAGGCATAGTGCCATCAAGAGTGTAATAGATTGTGGATGGAAGGTTGGTTGTTATTTCTACAGACTGTGGTATGCCTGATATTACCTCATGCTCAGATGGGGTTATGGTGAGTGTTATCATGGTACCGCCTGAATGAAATGTGGGTTTCTTTCCACTAAACCCTTTTTAAGAGAATCCCAGTAAACGTGGTGAGCTAGCTTCCTATAGAAAGAAGCAGTTTCCCTCAATCTATTGCATTCATCACCCGTTGTTTCTAGGGCACGATTAAATAGATTGTGACTCCATGACATATATTTTGTGATTAATATGGATTGAGGGTCTGCTGCCATCTCGGCTATAGATCTAGCCAGTGCCAATTCAAATGAGGCGTCAAAACCAAGCCCATTGATGGCTGAGGAGGTGGTCAATAGGATCTTATCCGGTATTTTGTAGTTCGTATTCAGGCTCATATGTGGTTCCAGAGTTTTTATTCATAAAGTGATATCTAGCCTTCCAACTATAGGGTTGGTTTACTAAATTCCACCATTCTGGCCCGGACCTGAGTGGATTCTTGACACACTATTTCAGATTCATGCGTAGATCTAGAGGTTTAACACACTGTGCTGCCATTCTCATCCCTACGCACCGAGATTATATGTTCAAATTGGTCTTTTAGAGCCGGATCATGAGTAATGACGAGAACCTTCATGTGACGCTCTAGCTTGCGTATAATGGAGATAAAGATATCTATATTGTACGGATCTAGGCTGGAACTCACCTCATCTAGTAATAGGAGTTGTGTTTCCCCACCCATTCTGCGGGCACGTATGGATCCTAAAGCCAAGCGTATAGCAAAAGATACGAGGAATTTCTCGCCGCCGCTCAGCGAAGACCAGGGACGTGGGCCACCACGAGTATTGATTTCAATATCAAAAGTCTCCTTCCATTCGCCCTTAGTGCCCTGGCGCTGAGTGATAAAACCAACACGCATGGGTTCGCTAGAAAACTCAACTAGCCAGTTATTGGTAGCCCTGGTTAGCTCATCCACTACGTTGTCTATGATAATAGCCTGGACACCGTCACGACCAAAAGCTTTGGTCAGTTTGCTATAAACTACAGCCTTTTTGGTAGCCTCACTTAATTTAGCCATAGATTTTTCACGGTTGGCTATAATTGTTTTGAGTGATTCTATCTTAGCTGTCAGCTGACCTTGTTTAGAGAAATACTCGTTTAGAGAAGATGAGATAGTTCGTAATTCCTGCTTTTTAAGTGAAAGTATGGTAATACGATCATCTTCCTGTAGATCACCGGTTGAGTTTATGGCAGCTATTTCTCTGGTCATTTCCGAATGTCGGCCTTCCAGATTCAAAATATCTTCTAGCTTAGCTGAGCGTAGATTTTCTGCCGAAGCCTTCCTGGCTCCCAATCTAGCGGCTTCATCGGCTAGGTTTTTCAAACCCAGTCTTAGCTTCTCTAGCTCTACGCTTTTGGAGCGAATTGCCTCTACCTCGGCTTTGACTGATTTGGTTTTTGACTCAGCCCGTGCTATTTTGGCAGTAAGGGTAGCTAGTTCCGAGGATTTAAGCTCTATCTCACACATTTTGGCGTGAGAGTCGGACCATGTATGCCCGCAGGTATAACATGTATCGCCACCTTTTAGGGTGGACAGTTGAGTTTCAATCTGGCGGCTCTTGGCTTTTCCATCAACTAGTGCCGACTCCATTCGGTCTAACTCTGCCAATTTCGCTGGCAGATTTGACTCTGTTATAAATGTCTCTAGCTCGGCTATAGAACTTTCCCTATTAACTTTGGATAGAGCTACCGATTCGGCTGAGATATTTATCTCCCTGATAGTCTTTTCTAGGTCAGCTAACTCTGACTTGGCTTGCTCTAATTGCCGGACTTTACGGGCAAGATCGTCACGTAGCTCCTTAAGCCTATTCGACTTGCGGATACTCTCAGATGAATTGCCAATAGAATCCTCTAGGATCGTTATATCAGATTCTAGCTGATTTATAGTGGATTGGGAAGTGGTGATAGAATTAACTGTTCTGGTCAATTCCGACTCGGCATCCGCTAGCAATGCCGGTGAATTTTCGGTCTCCAATAACTGCTGACGTAGGGTTGCAATCTCGCCATCCAAGCGATCAAAGTTCTGTTTGGCTAGTTTTTGATATTTAGACCAATCCTCTAGGTTTAATAGAGAGCCTAATAGCGCTTGCCTGGTAGAAAATGTACCCTGAGTGAAGTCGAAAAATGACCCCTGTCGGAAATATACAGAATTTAAGAAAACATCGTAGTTGCACTTAATAACATCACAAATGGCTGCATCAGTGAGCTTGTTAGTGTCTCCGTGTAATTTCTGCATTGCTCCGTTGGTAGTTTTCCAGAACTCTGTTATTACTTTGGAGTACTTGGCATTTCTAATTCTCTTGATCTGATAAGACTCGCCATCATGGGTAAAATCTAAGATAACCTCGCATGAGACCTGCCCGTGCTTTACAATATCATCAGAGTTTTTATCTCCCGTCTCGGAGAAAAGAGCAAAAGAGAAGGCTTCCAGTAGGGAAGAGTTGTGGGTATATACGTGATCTAGCGCATATACATGCGTAGGAGAGTCGATCTCAATATCATATGTCTCATCTTCGCCTACATGCTCTATTCTGACGATTACGTCCCAATATATATCTGAGTTGTTGCCTGGCGTCGCAATAGAACTACCAACTCTCAGGGCTGATGCCTCATCAAATTTCAGGAAACCTGTCATTAGCGGGTGTGTTGTAGATACAAATATATCTTGCGCCCGCTCGGTAGTGATTTTTAGTATTGATTTGGTACCAGTATGTGCCACCGCCACCACGTTTGCAGTAGAGCGTTTTAGGTCTGCATCTAGCGAGCTAACTTTCCATGGGCGTGGGTTATCATATAAATCCTTGATGGAAATACGCTCGCCAGTCTCTGGGTTGGTCAGCATTGTATAACCTGGCAGACACTTGCCAGAACCATTCGATTTCCGAGGATCTCCAGATTTCTCACCAGTGATAAGTGCAGAAGAAAAATCGAAATCTATTACTGAATGTGAGTGACTTTTGAAATTCTTTAGCTCCAACCTAGTGGGTAGCATTCTTCTCTCCTACTGTCCTTATAATTTCTGCACCGGCTTCTATTAGGGAAGATAATAGGGCCTTATCATCTACCGTATTCTCCAGATACATGGTGAATGCACTAATATGAGATATATCCTCTGTGATGCGATCATCTCTTGATTGTCGGGCTGTTATAATTTCAGGTTTTAGGTCAGCACAAAAATTAACGCCGAAGTTCTCGCGTATATAAGCTACTACCTTTTTAGCATCTAGGTGTTGCTCATCCTCAGCTGAAATTCTTATGAGAGGCTTGACTATTGAACCCTCTAGACGGTGCTCTTCAGCAAATAGGGCTATGTCAGCCAGGATAGTAGCTTGTAGCTCTTCCCCTACTACCATTGAAGAGTAGTCAAGACTTATATCCCACAAGTCCCTACATGGCTCATTTTTATAAGTAATGGCTCTGGTGGCCAGATCTACTATAACATAAACTTTATTATGCGACTCATGTGCTCCGCGTTTTTCCATGGAACCGACATAGGCTATATACGGCTTCTCGCACATTACTGCTGGTTTGTGTACATGACCAAAAATAGTAATATCCACGTCCGTGAACATATCAAATGGCAGAGTTAGCTGATTTTCGCCGTATAGGTCTTTGTCGCCCTCATCAATAAAGGTGCCCTCGGTAGCCATATGCCCTACTAGCAGGGTAGGTACTGATCGGTCGCGCGACTCTAATAATCCATTAAGCTCAAAACGTAATTTCTCTATGGCAGAGTCATGAGTATCTGCCTCAAGCCATAGACGGTCGCGATATGGCATTATTACTAGATTTAGCGCTGGCTTGCCTGCCCACATAATCGTCCGTATCGACATTTCGTCGTAAACACGTATATTGGGCAGATTTAATTCTTTAAGGTATGAGAGTGTGGTGGCGGTATTCTGGCGCTGTTGATCGTGATTGCCTACACAAATATGGATCGTGTCTATACCACTAGACAGGGCTGTGTGCAAAGATTGAGAGAATAGCTTTTGCTGTAATACTGTAGGTACCCGGTGTTCAAAAATATCGCCGGTAAATACCAGCTCAGTGACACCATCATGTATCATTTCTTTGATCGTAATATCCAGGGTGTCGGCATAGTCTAGTTGCCTAGTGTTTACATTAAGTATGGGGTGCTGTTTGCCAGCCCATAGGTTTGCCCCTAAATGTACATCGCCTATAATGCCTACTTTAACACTCATATCGCCTACGCTCCAATTCTAGCATTATCTGCATAGAAAAACTTCTCGCCTGATCTCCGTCCTCGGGTTTTAATTTAGAGAATCTCTCATCCATTCTTTTAAAGACCGAATCTGCCCAAGCACATTCTGCGGCATACTGATCCTTGCCCTCCATGGTGCGAAGATAATCGCGTATAGAAGAGCTTATTTTCACATGTATTTCGCTCAGGTTTGTTCGTGGCTTAGCTTCGGTAGCTTTAGACAGATCGATATCTAATCTCTTTGAGTTCTGATATTTGAGGGCTACGATCTCTCCGGGAGAACCACGTATCTGTCCTATAAAATCAAATATATCTCCATAGGTATTGCACCCATAGCAAAAAAAGGTCTTCTCTGTATCAGAGATATGAAAGGACGGAGTTCTCTCCTGCCCACCTTTATGGAAAGGACAGCATGCCTTATGTGTCCATGTAGAGGAGTTGACAGCCTCGACTCTGGTAGAATATTTTGATAGGATATTTTCAAAAGAAAGAGTTTTGGCTAGTTCTTTGCGAATTAGCTTGCGCTCTTCTGGTGAAAGCCATGATTCTATCATTTGATTAGCGGTTTGACCTTTTTATTTAGATAGGCATTTTGGAATTTAAGGTCATTGATTTCGTCTTTTAACATCATAATGCTATGAAGTGCTGTTAAATTGAGCGTCATCATACCTTCACCTACATTGAGGAAATCTAGTTCTCCAGCCAAATTATTCAGGCTAAATATGAGTTGATTTCGTTTCTCAATCTCTTCTGTAGAGCGATTTGAGGCAAGCGTATTTGATGTTAGCAGGTCTTTGTAGATCAGAATCGCCTCTTGCAGACGTCGCCTGGCTTCCTCAAGTGCCGCCGGTGATTGTTGCGGCGGTGGTGGAGGTGGAGGTGGGTTCGTCTCGGGTGGCGGGGTTCGGCTCATCTGCGGCTTTATCTTGGGGCTCGGTAGGCGCGGTACTTTGGTTCCCATTACAATTCTCCATAAAAAGAAATAAATCTGATAACTTGTGTTCGTGAACTTTACATTTGGCGCACTTTTTGTGCTTGGCAATAAAGAGTCTGGAGTAGCATACTACATCGCTAGTCCAAAACGAGAGCGCCTCGCAGTATTGCGGCTGGGTGACGCCGGGTTGGGCATCAGACAGTATTTTGAGGTGATTTGAGGTTAGCTTGTTGCTAAGCTCCTCTTTGATGAATTCACGTCTCTTTACCTCAATCCTGGCCTCTTTTTTAGCTTGCTTCGCCTGCTTCTCTTTCTGCTTTTTTAGGATTTCAGGCGATATAGCGCCAGTAGATGTGTAATAGCCCCTTTTAAACCTAGAATAACATACGGCACACCAACCCTCTATTTTGGATGTTTTACCACATAGAGTCTTGCAGTCAGGCCTTTTGCTCATGTGTCACCTTCCGTACTTTGCCTTTAAACGCCTGGGTAATCAGCGCTGTTCCTATAGTGCCAGCTAACAGGGCGCCCCAGCCTGTAGTGGTGGGCTCTTCTGTATCGAAGAAATTTATAGATCTTGGCGAATCATCTTCAAATGAAATCTGCAGTATCGTTTTGCCATCTTTTATATATGACATATCTTTAATCATGGAGTCTAATCCAAAGGTAATTTGCGGACCTTCGGGTGCTCCAGTATTTTTATTGATGGATACGAGACATGGCTCTCTATCTATTGCGTAAACCCCAAAGTCAGTGCCATCTAGCACGGCTTCATGATACTCATACGATTCGGAGAATGAGGCTGTCATCTGCATGTTGAAATCAGGCAGTGACTCTTCTATAGACTCGCGATATTGCGCCGGTATTAGCATTCCCTCCATACGGTCGGTTAACCAGGCTATTCTGGTTTCTATAGCATCACATGACTCATCATCTTCAAGTAATTCTTCGTGCTCCAAAATGATGGAGTTGCCCTGCATAGAGTAAATCGCAGACATAGAAGTGAGTTCTTTGGCCATGCGGGCAACCCTGGGATCTGAAATCCATGGTAGACAGCAATGCACTGCATATTGCAATTGCAGGCTACACTCTAGATTCTCAAGAAAACTATCTAGCGGGGTGTTCATATATTTTCCAATTCTGTCTCTACATAAAAGTAGAGTCCACAAGGTTTGTGCATTACTCGGTACTCGTATAACAATTTTTTTATATGTTCTGGCACTAAGTCTCTTTTAATGATGAAATCTAGTAGCGAGTTGACTGCGTTTTTGTCTGAAACTACAGATTCAAATACTTTATAGTGTATGTCGAGATGTTTGATTATTTCATCTGCGTCTGAACCTAACCTGCGCAAATTCAGTACTTGGTTTTTGGTGCCCTTACACATAGAAAAACCATATTGCCTGCAACCATGGCATCCTATCATTAGAGCACTGTTCATCCTATACTCCGTTATCTAATGAGTGTTCAAACTGAGTGGCTAGGTCTTCATCTAGCTGCGGGTCATCGATACCAATCAAGTCATTTATTCTGTGAGCCATTTCGTGTGGTAGAGTTCCACTGCGTGTAAGAACACTTTCATATGAAATATACAATATATCATGACCTTGGTAGTATATACCATCTATTCTGGTTGAATACGAATGTCTTGGTATAAGTGGGGTATTTATCTCATCCAGCGGTACTACGGCAACATTGAAAACAGTCTGGGTTTTATAATTAACGTGTGGGAGCCTCTGTGCTAAAAATTTCCTATAGATATCCGGGAATCTTTGGGTCCAAGAATGGATAAAGTCCGCCTCATCTTTCGAGAGTTGGACTCGTGAACATATCCTGGTTTCATTTTTTAAGTCTTGATGATGATATCGGTAGGTACAGAATTCAGCGTTGGCTTTAAGCGAAAATAATAATATTATTACGGTTACTACTGTCCTTAAATTCATTTCCTTCTGCGTTTCTTGACCTTTTCTGCTCCATTATCAGGAGTAAGTATATCATCTACTATACCATAGTCAAGTGCCTCTTGGGCGGTTAGGTATTTGTCGGATTTTAGATCTATTTCTAGCTGCTTGATGCTTTTACCTGTGTATTTTGCATAGAGCTTATACATGGTATCTTGCATGGTCTTAGTATATTTTACTTCCGAGGCTAGATCAGTAACTGTGCCATATGCCTCTAATGATACCTGGTGCATCATTATGGCGGTATTTTCAGTGATGGACCTACGGTCTCCAGCGGCTAGAATAAGAACACCAGCACTCATAACTTTTCCGATGGCCACTGTATGTATGGGACATTTAAGCAAGCGCATTGCGTCATGCATTGCATTCATTTCGTAAATGTCGCCACCATAAGTGGAGAGATATATGGTTATGGGTGCTGCAGGATCGATTGATGACAGGAACATCAGATGCGTTATAAACTTCTGGGACTTTCTTTCGTCAATCTCGCCAGTAAGCATTATGATACGCTGGTCTGGTATGCATACTACCTCTATATCTTCTACGATATCTTCATCGGACATATGCTGCTCCTAGTGCCTATTTAATCACGGATTTCGCGGTGGGAGGCGCGGGTTGCGTGGCACGAATTTCTTAGAGTCATAATCGATTCTGCTGGCTTTGGCTTGCGCTTTTTTCGCATTCTTTAGTGATTTTTGCATTCGTTCACGCTTTTTCTGACCTTCTGACTTGAAATATTCTCGCTTCTTAAGCTCTGAAAATAGTCCGGAACCTTCAATTAAACGCTTAAACCGCTTCAGCAAGCGATCATTATCCTCGTACGGCTCAGCCTTAACCTGCCGGAAAGTAAATGAAGCCAGCACCTCACTGCTATGATCTACCCTCAAATCAAACTTAGTATTAGAAGGTCGGTATGGTGTTTTTTTGATGTAAGGACGATTATTCCAATTGTTAAACTTTCTCACTCATTTCTCCGAAATGCCATCATTTAGGTAATGTATGGCGGTTTTAGAACTCATTGTTAGCACACAAATTGCTGCTAGTGTGTGCGGTTCTGTGATATCCATCGATAAAATCTTCTTGTGCAGCTCTGATGAAGAGAATTCTCTTACCTTTAGCTCGGCATTAATTTCATCTTGATCTAAGGAGGATTCCCCCGGTGTTGGTTCTACGATGGCTAGACATACAGATGTTTTGGCGTTGCTGCGCGCTGGTGAGGAATACATGCTATATAGCAACTTAACTTCTTTGGCTAGGTATCCAGTTTCTTCACGTAATTCCCTAGCTGCAGCATCTAGGATCGACTCCCCTAGTTCGCGACGACCACCAGGAAACTCCCAATCATAGGAATTAACTGGCAGACGTTGTTGTTGGACCATTATAAAAGTGTTATCTGTGACGCCAGGCTTTACTGGTATAACGAGCACGCTGTCTCGCTCATCATCATAGTAGTAATCACTTCTTCCGCTCTTGGTCTCTACTACCGCCTTTAGGACGGTCTTGCGGTCGGTTCTTAGTACCGGCTCCATTGATATTATCTGCATTGTCTTCCCTCAAAAAGCTTATGTATGCTTTACATGCCGGAATTAATCCATAAGCCCTTTTTGATAATCCCGCCCCGTATAGTGATTCAACCTCTTCTTTTAGAGAGTATTGTAGCTGCAATATTTTGTTAAGATGATGTTTGGATGGAAAGTCTGTGGTTGCCCAGTACCCTAACCCTAGCTGATGGCGACACAGTGCTCGGAAATCATCTAGCACCTGTATTGAATCCTCCAAGCTTTTTTTAGATGGTAACGGGTTTTTGTTTTCCTTCATTAATTCCTCAGTTCTTTAGAATGTGTGGTGTAGCCTCTACAGCAGAGGCGTATGATACTTCCACAAATACTGCTTTGGATCGTAGTTCTGCAGCATTTGCTGCGCCTGAATACGAGAATCCAGAAGCAACACCGTTCTTCATATCATCCAGCACATTTTTAAGAGGCCCTTTACACGGTATAGTGGTAGCTACACCTTCGTTGGAAGTATGAAAACCACGCCATTCAGTTTGAGATTGCTTGGACGCCATACCACGGTATGTTTTGCGTGTACCATGCTCCGTAGCTACTAGCTCACCTGGGGCCTCATCGGTACCGGCAAACATTGATCCCATCATCACCAAATCAGCACCTGCGCCGAGAGCTTTGACGATATCTCCGTATTGCCGAATACCTCCATCTGAAATAATTTGAGCTTTTTTGGCAACGGCAGCTACATCCAGAATATTCTGAAACATAGGGTAACCGTGACCGGTTTGAACTCTAGTGGAACAGATGGAGTTGTGTACGACCACACCATTTGCTATGAAAGTGTGTGTGGGGCCGTCTGTCTCTATATCATAAGTATGCACTTTACCGTAATGGCGGTAGAATTTATACTTAATCAATGCATTTCCCACACCTTTCAGTTTAATAGTGGATTTGTGCAATGCACCAGCACATTCCCACCCTGATTCGGTGAGAAAGTGGTGATCTGGTGTAGCTAGTAATGGAGAATAGTATTTCTGTGTCTGAATACGGACTACCGATTTCAGTCCGGAAAATTTAACACCCACGACCCGCCTGGGAGTTCCGTGCATGTCCATTACTTGGTCACCAACTCTTATTTGATAGATTTTCTTAAAACTACCATCTGCCATGGTTATAAGACTGTTACCACCAAGACATCCAGAGCCTACTCCTAACCTCACTGAGTTGGCTCCCCAATCAGATAGATCTAGATAACCTTCAGGGGTGGCTACATTACCCGCCATTATATGGATCTGCGGAAATTCGGCCCTCAATTTCTTAAGAGCCTCCTCCATAAGAACATGATGACCGTGTGCCACATCCACACAGATAACTTGGGCGCCTGCGCCTATAACGGCATTAGCTCGCTCTATGTAATCTCCAGAAATACCTACTGCCGCACCTACATGATAGCCAGCACTACGCACTTCTTCTACTGCCCGCCTTTGTGTTTCTATGTCACAGTAGCGGTGTAGTATGGCAATACCTGCGTTATTTCGCTGGATTTCTATAGCCAGTCGTGGACTAGCTACAGTATCCATAGGACTGGCAATGAATGGAGCCCCTAGTGTGATGTTCGTATTTTGCAGACGCACACTCAGATCAACTCCGGTTTTACGGGAGCGTATATCTGATTTTTGGGGCACCATATGCACATCGTCAAATGTGAGTGCTCTCTTATTCAGAAAGGTGGCCACATTCACTCCTGATCTGCTGAAACTACCTTGCCAGATGAATCTAGCGAGAGGGTTAGTCGACCTGGTACTGAATCCATGGTCACTGCTGCACCGATCGGAATAAGACGTACAGTCTTAATTATACCCTCTGAAATCAATTGCTGAGCTAGTGCAGCTGCTTCAGCACGCAACATATCAAGAAACCGCTCGGCTACTCGTGGGGCCTCTTTTTGCACAAAATGCTTGGTTTCGTCAAATTGAATTTCTTTCATTTCTACTGGCTCCATGGGGGACTCCTGATCTACTCTTTTTAGCATAATTAATTGTTCCTGCGGCATCTCTTGCCGATCGTGTTAGTCGCGGTCAGGCCGCTCGGTCGGGCGAACTTTCAACCGCGTGACGCACGGCGGCTATGAAGGCATCCAGTTGCTCATCCGTAGTATCGTGACCTAATGATATTCTTACCGAATGTTCGGCATAATTGTTATGCGGGTACATAGCACGTATCACATGGCTTGGCTCTGATATACCGGAGTCGCAGGCGCTCATCCCAGATATCATGAAGCCCTGCTCAGATAGTTTTGCTATTAACAATTCTGCTGGTATTTGCATAAAGCGAAAATTCACTGTATTTGGTAATCTAGGTGCAGTGCTATTTACTGTAGCTAGCGGTGATAGTTCGCGTATAAGTTTATCGGTTTTTTGTGCAAAGCCGTAATTTTTTAGCGAATGTATTGCTAGTGCCATACTGTATGCGCCTGGCAAATTAGGGGTACCAGGCCTGAATCCATATTCCTGCGCCCCTCCACGGAAAGGAGAGGTCATGGCGCTATGTAATTCTGGCTTAAAAAGCAGTGCACCTATGCCTTTAAGGGCGCCCATTTTGTGGCCACTAAGTGTTATAGTGGAGGCATTTTGAGTAATATGGTCTGGTAATACAGAGTCTTTGCCGTAGCATTGTGATGCATCTACGTGCAGGTGGGCTTCATGGGCTTTACATAGCTCAGCTATGTGCCCATTCGGGTCAGATATTACCCCTGTTTCGTTGTTGGCATACATACATGCCAGTGTAGCTCCGTACCAATCTCGATCTGCAGTCTTAAGTAGATATTTTAAATGATCTAAATCTACTTGCCCGTCAGAGTCTACCTTGCAAATATAATCTGCGTATTTTAGTACTGATTTATGTTCAGTGGCTAGAGCAACTATACCGTAACCCAATGCCTTATAGGACAATAGGACTGTGCCATTTGATTCTGTGGCACCTGAGGTAAATACAGCGTAATGTTTGGGTAGTTTCAATAGCTCTAGCACTGATCTGCGAGAATTTTCTAGTAGCGCTTTAGCACGAAACCCTGCCTCATGCTGGGAGTCGGGATTGTAGGACATAACATCCTGTGCTTCCGCGAGTTTTTCCCATATATGAGGCAGGGTTGGTGTAGACGCATTATGGTCTAAGTTTATCATTTCACATCATCTGGTTTGGCTGTTCCTTAACAGAATCATCAAAGAGTACTGCTGCCTCTGTGGTAATGATTAGGCCTGCTACTGAGGCGGCATTTGATAGCGCCACCCTTACCACCTGAGTCGGATCGATGATTCCAGCATCAAACATGTCGCGGAAGCTATATGTGCCAGCGTCATAGCCCCAGGCATCCTTTAGGTCAGACTTGACTGAGTTGAGGATTACTTCCGCTGACTTGCCCGCATTTGAGGCAATCTGCATCAGCGGCTGCTCACAGGCCTTGAGTACGATCTTGACGCCCACGTCCTCCTCGGGGTCGCCCGTCGTAAAGTCCTTCAGGGCTGCGGCTGCACGAACGAGTGCCACACCGCCGCCAGGAACGATGCCCTCCTGAATTGCGGCACGGGTAGCGGCAAGGGCGTCCTCAAAACGGTCCTTGCGCTCCTTCATCTCTACCTCGGTGGCGCCGCCAACCTCGATAACTGCAATCCCACCAATCAACTTAGCCAGTCGCTTGTTAAGTATATCTTTACCATGCATGTCGCTTATTTGCGACAATTCCTCACGAATTTGGGATGCGCGAGCTTGGATAGCGTCTTCTGCGCCCATTCGACCTACTACGATCGTCTTATCCTTAGTTACCTGAATTTTGGCAGCTGAGCCCAAATCCTCTACCGTGATATCGGCCAATGTACAGTCTAGGCCGATTGAGCGTACGGTTGCACCTGTTAGTACAGCTAGATCGCCAAGCATTTCCTTCTTGGCATCACCGAATCCTGGGGCTCGGATAGCTACACACTTTAATGAGCCACGCGCGGAGTTTATGGCAAGGGTCTGCAGAAATTCACCTGATATATCATCGGCGATGATAACAAGCGGCCATGAGTGTTTGCCAGCATGTTGAAGCAATGGCAACATCTCCTCCATCTGAGCGGTCGAGGATAGCTTCTGATCTGTTAGTAGGATATATGGATTGTCATAAGTTACCCGCTGGCGTTCCTTTTCATTGCAAAAATAGTGTGAGAGGTATCCACGGTCAATCTCAAAACCCTCACTGGTTCGCAATACTGTATCTAAGCTGCCTTCCTCTAGAGTAACTACCCCGTCCTTGCCTACCACTGAAGTGGCACGGGCAATCATCTTGCCGATAGACGAATCGGAGTTTGCTGAAATAGTGGCTACGCTCTCGATTTGTGATTCATCGTCTACAGGGCGTGATTGGGCCTTTACCTGCTCTAGAATGACAGCTACAGCTTTATCAATACCCTTCTTGATTTGGGTGGATGGATAATCACGATAGCGGAGCGAGTTATTGATGAGCGATGAGGTGAGCACGCAGGTTAGGGTGGTACCGTCACCTGCCTGGGTGGCTGTCAATGAGGAGGCGTGTTTGATAAGCTGTGCGCCAGCGTTTTCCGCAGGATCTTTTACATTGATGGATTCAGCTACAGAAACACCGTCTTTGGTGATATGTGGTACACCGCCTGACTTTTGAATTACCACATTCCTGCCCCGTGGCCCCATGGTTACTTTAACGGCATCAGCTACTAGGTTGACGCCGCGAATCATTTTGGAACGAGCATCTTCACCGAAATTTACTATCTTATTCTGCATTTATTCTCCTGTTTTAGTTATGAAGTTGAGACCCTATACGTTCTAGGTATCGTTCATATAGTGATTGGTATAGAGTCTCGTATTTTGATGCAAGTATCTCTACATCCGATGGATCTAAGCTGGGACCTACTCGTAACCGTAGATTTTCGCTGGTAGGCTCCCTAGATACCAGCAGCTCTATACCATGCAGACCTGAGTGTCTTGCTGAATACGCTGATATTTCGTCTAGGGTATTTTGTGCAAACTCGAAAACAAATGGGTTATTCTCTAGGTCTGATACTAGTACTAGCGTAGCATAGTGAGCGGCTGTAGAATGCTCTGGTTTGCAGACCTTTTCGTCATTCGACGGTATCGCTATCGGTGGATACGGAAATGTCACTCCGTACACTCTCTCTGATGTTAGTATTTTGTTGAGTAATCTTACTTTCATTTTTTACCAATTTGAAGACCTGGGAAAATGTTATTAGGTCTCTGCTGTGTGCCGGTATGTTTTTTTTAGCTTGCTTAATATGTTTACGTACCTGGTCTCTAATGAATTTTCTATTTCCTGACATTTAAATTTCCTTGATATTTCTAAAGGTTAGACTGATTCTGATATCTTTTACTTTAGATGTTTTTGGCAAGCAGTGGCGCCAGTGATTTTGTGTGCCTGGCCACATTATAAGTAGTGAATTGTGCGGTAGCTGTAATTCGACTTTGGTGTTATCAGCTATGCTTTTAAGCATGAATTTTCTAGTGGCGCCCAGAGAAAGTGCTGCTATTGTAGGATCTGCCCCTAACTCTGGCTCCGAATCTTGATGCCACGATATGTAGTGCCCTCCATGCTCATATCTGTTGAGCAGTATAGAGTTCAAAGGGGTTTTCAATCGGTCTGACATCAGCTCCAGTATGGGTAGGAGTTCTGGAGTAATGGGCTGTGCCTGGAAAGTAGTTTTAGAGTAAGAGTATGAGATGTGGTCTTTTGATAGCAGTGCCTGTAAGCGTGGTATCGCAACTCGACGCTCATATATGGTTATATACTCTTGTCGCCACTCTATGGAGTTTTGGGTGTAATGCAGTAGTTCGTCCGCGAGTTCTTTACTCAAGAACTCGGGTAATAATTCAATAGGTGGATAGCTCATATAGCTAGGCTACAACACTCCTGGAAAGGCTTGGTGGAGCCGCATGGACATAGCGGGGAGTGGGCTACACGGCTAATTTGACTTTCTAACATGTTGCCGCCCAGGAGGTGCTGATATTCATGCTGAAAAACTACTGCCGAGGTACCTCTTAAAGTACGGTTTTGATGCCAATGATCTGAGTAAGTCACGGCATTATACCTGAGCGTTTTAAGAGTTAATCCGGGATATGAGAGACATCCTTCTTTTATTATCTCTGGCTCTGATAGAGATATAATTTTGGGGTTAGCCACGTCTATAGATTCTTGGGCTCGTATGATAAATACTTGTTTGTATTGCCCTATTTGTGGGGCAGATAACCCTATGCCTGTGGCCGGTGAATTAGCCAGCTCTTCTTCTAGGAGATGAACTAGATTGGCTATTTCATCTGGTAATGCTGGCTCTGATGGTTTTAGCTCTAATTGTGAGTATTTTAGAATCATAATGAAAACGATGTGCCGCAGCTACAATCCCGTTTCCTGGTGGGTGTGCTGAACCTGAACTGTTTGGCTAGCAGATCATCTTGCCATTCCAAGAGGAGTGCTCCCAGTAGCTTTTGGGATTTGGGATCAACTAGAAAAGTGATATCATCAATGGTTATTTGATAGTCAGATGGTTCTGGTGTAGCTCCGAATTCAATCTTTTGCGAAAATCCAGCACAACCACCTGCCTGTAGAGCTAGACGTACTGGTGGAGATTTATCGGTCAGTAACGATTTGATTTTAGCTAGTGCTGGTGGGGTAATTTCTAGGGTAAATTCCATATTACATTGAGAATGAAGAGCCGCAAGCACAGGTCTTTTTCTGCTCACCGCCTGTGAATTTAAAGCCTTCTTTTAGATTTTCTGAGACATAATCCATGGTTACGCCGCCTAGGTACATAACAGAGAAGTTATCTATAGCTACTTTAATAGTTTTACCATCATAAGTAAAAGACTGAGTTATATAGTCTTCATCTATCTCATCGGAAAAGGCGAGAGTGTGTTGCATGCCAGAGCAACCGCCACCTTTGACTCCTACGGTGAGGTAGAATTCAGGACCTACGCTATCTTTCTCCATGGCATATAGGGCTTGTTTTAGCGCTGCTTCTGTAATAGTTATAGGGAAATCATTCATATGTGCAACCAATTACCTTGGTAATTTCATTTCGAATCTGCGCTAGATCTGCTATATCGAATAGGTGCGAATTTATTTCAAGCATATCTGGGACCATCATCTTTTTCAAATTATGTGGTTTATAAAAAGAAATTCTGACCATATCTTTTCGTCTCAGTGACTGTCTGAGCGTCAGTTGTGGGAATTCACTAAATACTTGTTTTAGAATTTCTGAGTCAGTCATATCTCATGTTCTCCGGTGCCAACACTTTGCCGGTATCTGCAAATAGTTGGTCTAAATCTGGTGTCTTTAAAATGGCTATTCCACCTGGAAGGCGCTCGGTTATTTCATATACGAGTTCGTGCTGATCTAAAATTCCCCTTAAGGAATCTCCGTCCAGTATAAGCAGAGTGGGTGATATTTTGGTATAGCCTGGCGTTTGATATGTTTCACACCAATATACATTGCAATGTGGTCGTAGCTTAATCCATGGAGTGCCTGGGTAATCATCATAAACCCCATATATCTTTTGGGTATTTGCAGCCTCAACGATCTCTTGTCCATCATAACCCATTTTCCACCACAAATCATCTAGCGCGTCTATGAAACGATCTTCATCCTGTTCGGTGCATTGTCCCCGCGCTTTTAACCACAGCATTTGTTCCGATATAAGTAAATACTGCTTGACTGATGGATTCATATATACTCTCCGGTCAGAGCTTGATAGGTGGCTCGGCGGCGTCTTTGTTTGTCTATTAGATATCTATAGCGAGGGTTTATTTCTAAATGTAAGTCTGGGTAATCTGGGAAATAGTCGAAATGATCTTCGATTAGGAAATCAAGTTCCCTGTCACCGGCTATGATATTTCGCTTTAGATTCTCTATGTGGATCCGTCTGGGAGTCCTCTTAATGGGCTTAGTACCAAGTATGAGGGCTTTGATCGAACGAATTAGAGTGCTCATCAGGGTGATATACGTACTGCCTTAGCTCTTGCTGGGTAAGTGGTCTTTTAGTGCCGCACTTCCAGCAGTGCAGCGTTTCTTTGTCGAGGATATCCCTTTCATCCAGAGATTCTTTGCAAAATGCACATTCCATACTATACCGCCAATAGAGAATTTACATACTTCGCTATAGCTATCGAACATGTAAGTCCAGGGGATTCCATTCCTATCAGGTTTATCCACTTGCCTGGCGCGGCCTCTCTGCGTATTATAAAATCATTTTTGGTAGTTCCGCCGCCTACCTTTGGTCTTATACCTGCATAGTCTGGCCATATATCGGTTGGTTCTAGATCTATATTTAAATACTTAGTTATATCCGATATAAATTCGGCTTTTCGTTCCTCATTAATCGAGTAATCAATTGATGATACCGGATAGGCGTTAGGACCAAAACCAATAGAGCCATCCAAATAGTTTCTAGTATGAATACCTAATGAAAGACCATTGTTCGGTGGTACTGAGTAAATAAGGTGCTTTAAGTTCCTGATCTTGTTACACTTATAATACTCGCCTTTATAGTAAAACAGTTGATAATTAAAACCTGCTGCACGAGCCACCTGATCCGCCTTTAGGCCAGCTGAATTTACGACTATAGGGCTCTTAAGAGTAAATTCTTGGGTGCTGATCGTCCATCCAGAGTCTGTGGATTTGATTGCTGATATAGATTGGTTATATGCAACGACGCCACCCCTCTCTTGTAGTTGAGAGACCAGTGTTTTCATATAGCGATGTGAATCGAATATACCTGTCTCTGGTAGGAAAATGGCTGCAGCTGCGCGGGCCAGGGGCTCCTTTTGCCTGACCTGCTGACTGTCTAGTTTTTCGTATGGTATGCCAAGTAGGCGGGCTGCGTCGGCCAGGCTTTCTAGCGCTGCCAGCTGTTCGACTGCTGCCAGTATTAGCTTGCCACACTGGCTATATGGTATGTCATATTTTGAAAGATACTCATATAGTAATGCTTTTCCCTCTAGGCATAAGCGAGATTTTAGTGAACCTGGCTGGTAATATATACCGGAATGTATTACCTCTGAGTTCCTAGAAGAGGTGTGGTATCCAAATCCAGGTTCGGACTCTAGCACTATCACGCTATCATAATAATTCGCCAATTCAGCTGCTATGCTAAGCCCGATCGCGCCCGCACCTATAACTATAGCATCTACGTCAAAAATTTCCATTAGATTTCGGCTAATTGCTGCTCTATAGTTGGAATATGTAATTTAGTAATAAGGTCTTTCTGGGTCGATATGCTGCGATCGATAGATTCTGGTGCTGAGATCTTATTGATCTTAAGGTTAAGACCGTATCGATTATTAATCAAGTGCAGCAAATCATATTTGGTTACCGTATTAGAGTGCAGGTGAAATAGGCCTGGGGCCCATAAGTCTTGGTCTATTATTTGAGAGCAAACACTGCCGAATTGGCGAGTGGTCATCCCAGACCATAGGTGGTTGTCGAAACCATTTACTTCTTTGCCTGCCTGTGACTGAGCCCAAGCTATAAGTGAGGCATGATCTTTTATTTCTGGCCCTATTATAGATGTGCGAATTGTCATGCAGTTTTTTACTGGTTCACCCAATGACTTTGATTTGCCGTATTCATCTAGGGCGTCGTGCGGATCTGATTCTACATATTTGCCCTTTTTACCGCTATAACTGCAGTCTGTGGTAATGTGGATGAGCTTTATTTTTAGGGCAGTGCAGACCTGTTCTAATTCATGTGGGAAGACAGCGTTGATATAGATGCTGTCTCTTGGAGATTTGGCAAACTGTGGTTTTATAGCGCCTATACAGTTAATTATATAATCTGGGTTTTGAGGCATTAGCTCAAAAATCTCAGTTATATCTGAGCGCTGTGTTTTTTTACCGGTAGGGTCAAATCTCATCCAATTGTTGGGATTTCCGTATATATACTGGGTATCTCGTGTGGTGAGAAAGGTGGTATATTTATCGGGTGATTCCTGGAATAGTTTGCCAACTTGTGAACCTAACATTCCAGTGCCACCGAGTATAAGTACTGTTTTCATTACCTCACCTCTATGTCAAAAGTACGATCATTGCTATCAAAGGGGAATCTGAAGTCATCACTGAGGCTCTCTGCCAACGTGGATGTCGAATAAAATATGAGGATTGTATCTGGCTCTAGTGTTCGGAAGCCGTTAGCCATTCCGGCTGGAATATGCAAAATCCTGGGCTGTAGCGCTGATAAGGTATCAACTTGTGGTGGAGAAGTGCGGTCTAGGGCTGGTGCTCCGCTCCCATCTGTTACCACTGGTATCGTTGCTATTATCGCAGAACCGCGTGCCACGTAGCAGAATTTCTGCTCTTTTTGGTGGGCGTGCCAAGCCCTTATAGAGCAAGATGGATTGTTTTCTACCTGATACATGCGCCTAATACCAAGGGTCATAAAATCCAGATCATTAACAAATCTTACCGAACCTCGGTTATCAGCGGCTAATCCGCCATTTATTATTCGTGCATTCATCAGAACCCGCCTAGCAATTTCATATAGGCTGCATTGGAGTATACCGGATCAGCTGTATTTTTAATACGATTTTCTGTTATTAACTTACGTATTTCTTTTACACCATCAGCTAAGGTGAGCTTGGCCTGCCACCCTAGCTTAGTGATTTTTGTATTATCTACTTTATAATTGCGCTGATCTTCGAATGCTAGATCCGAAGTAATAACCTGTGAGCCTGGTATAAGTGAGCTTATTTCATGTGCCATGTCAATAAGACGGTAGTTGGATAGTGACAAGTTATATAATCCAGAGATATTATGCTCTATACCATATGCAGTTGCGTGAGCCACATCTCGAACGTGAAGTAAGGGGCGCCACTGATCGCCTCCGAACACTGTTAGGTTCTCTCCTCTGGATGCCTTGATAGTAAGCACATTGGCTACCAAATCTACCCTTATTCTGGAATGTAGGTCTCCTGTGCCAAATAGTGTGCCTAGGCGCCATATGAGTGCATCTGGTCTTTTAGCTAACAGATATTGCTCAGCTTCGAGCTTGGTGACCGCATATACACTAAGTGGTGAAGTGGGTGATTCCTCGCTAAGAAGGGCGTCATTCTTGCCATATACAGAAGCTGTTGATGTGAAAACTATACGTCCGTGGTAGTTATCTGCTAACCATTTAACCGTCTCAGTATTTATTTGCCGTGTTAATTCTGGATTAACGGCACAGGCTCCATCACCAACAACAGCCCCAAGCCATACGACGCAATCGTAATTGGGTAATATTTTTGATAGCAGAACTGTATCTCGCATATCTCCATATATAAAGGGGACTTCTTTCATGAAACGTGTTTCATATAGGAGATTGTCGTATACAGTTACTTCATATCCTAGGCTTAGGAAATGGTCTGTCATATATCCGCCCAGATATCCGGCGCCACCAACAATGAGTATTTTCATTTCAACCTACTTTAAAGTACTTAATACTTTCTCTAGATCAGATATTGATCCAATTCTAGATGTCTTGGACCACTTAAAAGCTTCCTCTGTCATTTCATTATACTTCTCTTCAGTGAATGAAAGTAGGTGATCCATGAGTTTTTTATAATCACCAAAAAAGTCTCTATAGTCTATAAATAAGTGTTTTGGTACAAAGTCTTCTATATTATAGCATCCATAGTAAACTGGTATAGTCTTGGACTTAAAGCAGTTTATAATTCTTTCAGTTATAAAATCATAACTATGAAATGAATCGTAGGTACTTTCAAAACACAGACAGAATCGGTATTTGTTTATTATCTTTAGATTTTCTTCATGGGAATGGAAGTGCGGTATGCTGCCTTGCCACATTGCGCCTCCCCACTTTTCCCTGGAAAATACATGCTTGGAGAAGCCGTGGGTGGCTGGTAACTGGCGCATTACCTCTTCTCTTAGGAAGTAGATGTCACCCGCTCTGCCAGTTTTATTTATTTTGTTTAAGCATATTATACCATTTATCTTTTCATTAAATGGAGTAAATTTGTCCAGGTGGAAGTATGAATTACAGGCCGGGACCCCTTTAATTAGTATGGTGGGGACTACTTCTTTGGTTATATCAGCCATTTTTGAACTATAAGTTATGTATGTCTGATACTTCTTAATGGTATTGAGATCCCAGTTCTCAGGGACCTCTATATGAGGTTCTGCCACTAATAGGTGCCTGTGCCCTTTTTCAGGCGTAAGATAATTGGAGCCCCACCTAGCATTAAATGCTACCTGGGGGTATTTCTCAGCCAGATAGTACCATTCATCTCTTGATGTTCTTTTATCTATATCGGATACTCCGTCAGGACATATAATCATAGCGACTCCACTTTTTTATAGGTCGGTTTTGATCTTATATATGATGCATTGTCTATCTGAGACTGTTTATTTACCTTCATGTCATTTATTGGGCTGGTATCGTTATATATGTATAGTATATCCGGTACGAAGTGAGCGCGTTCGTCTCCAGCCATTTCTAACATTGGGAACATAAAGGCTGCGTCCCATGCTGTCTTGTAGTAAGAGCCGCTCTTATCTCTTAAATCTGAGTCGGAAATCCTATTCCATAGACCTCTTTTGAAGGTTCTTAAGTGCGATGCTAGCCATTTATCTGAATGCCGATATGTTGCAATATTAGGTATTCGGCTACAATATGGTCCGTAGGAATTAGATTTTGGTATAAATTGACCGTATGTGAGCCATGCTCCGCTTTGGTAGTGAGAGTCTAGTATTTGCAATACATGATTGCTATATAGCTCGTCGTCTCCATCAACAGTAATTATTACGTCTTCCGACGAGGTGCCGCTGACTGAGATGCCGTGCACAATATTTGCTAGGGCCCCCACTCTCTGTGCATTCTTTATTTTTGTAAGGCGAGGATTATCAAAAGAGTTTAGGATATCCCATGTCCGATCTGATGAGTTATCATCTATAGCTATAACAGAATACTTCTCATAGTCTTGAGATAAAACTGACTTGAGGCAGGCGGCAATTTCTTTTTCTGCATTGTATATTGGGATGATAATCTTAAAATTGTTCATACTATGGAATTCTCTCTATTATTTATAGAAGGGTGTCTTAGTGACACATCGTTGTTCCAAAATCTCATTTGAGCATGGTTGTGGATCGTAGCGATGTCTGCCTTACCTGCGCCAAGTATTGGCTTTATCTTTGACTTTAAATAAAGACCTACATGATGACTTTGATCATATTTAAGATCAAACCATGCTTTTGTCGTAGCCGGCTCTATTCCGAGTCCGTGCAAATGGTCGTGTATATGCTTATGCATGCTACTAAAAATCTCAGTTTTAACCAAAGATACTGGGAAATTTAAGTAGTATTGATCTTTAAATGTTTTTGTTTTAAGAAACACAATGCCATTATCTAATTCAAGTAAATTTCGAATGTCTGATAAATCCGTCTTTAGTGAATCTGGTATCTTTTCCTTATCTGAAATATGCGTATTGTAACACATAAAACCAATATTTGCTGATGAAATGCGCTGAAGATCCGCTGCTGATGGAATCTTTTCAATTATTATATCATCTTCGCAGTAGAGCGTATATGGCGACTCGCAGGTTGCAGTTACCCTCATTTGATTTAGTAGCATTCCACGACGCCCTGTAGCTACACCAGACACAACCTTCCACTCTTTGGGAATAATCTGCATCATATCTTCTAAAGACGTTTCTTGTGGGAAAAGATCTATAGATATTGTTTTCTTATAAATAGCAGATTGCTCGCATGCATCAATACTAGCAATGGTTTGCCTTAGTAGATGCAGCCGTGATGATATATTTGTGGTAATTAGTGCTACGTCTAATTTCAAATGGAAATTCCTTGTGGAAATACCTTCCTAAGCTGCGCTAAGAATGTCCCCTTATTCACAAAAGTTAGATAGTTTTTATGATTTACCCCTGTAATTAGCGGAAGGACATATTCGCTGCCACCATACCAATGTATCCCTACTGAATACTTACCTAAATAGTGGGCACCATCTTTTTCATATAGATATTTGCGATTATTGTGATCTATAGCATACACAGTTTCTTTGTGAAATGATTTAGAGTGGGGATATGCTGTGTCCATAATCTGCTTTTTGAAATGGGTGTTGAGTAGGCCTGCGCCGAATCCTTCGTAATCTTTTTCTACTCTCATCTGAAGAGTTTTATTGAAAATATCTGTAAATAATGGGGCATCTTTTGCGCTTAGCAGAAAACCTATTGCGTGCCCCAGTATTTCATTTTGAGACTTATCTGTTCCATAATAATAGTAAGAATCTATTTCTGTATTGGGCGAAACTTCATTATGAAAGAATTTATCAATCGGTTTAATATACAGTATATCCATGTCTGACCATATTCCGCCAAATTTTGATAATAGGTGGTATCTGGCTATGTCAGACTTATGTACCTCATTCATGTCATTCGAGAACCCTAAGTCCTCCATATTTAAGACAGATATCTCTATACCGCAAGATTCTACGTGTTTAAAGTAATCCTCTACATGGTAGATTAACTCATGTTGCTTATGAGCCCATTTATGGACAGCATTTAGTTTAAATGGGACATGCAGTATAACTCTCCAGTCTGGATTTAATTTTTTAAAGGAATATAGGGACATGAACCTCAGGAACGATAGTTTGGTCGAGCCCCAATAAAAATGTGCTATTTTAGGTATATTTGATAAATTCCACAAATCACTCATCGAAGTACCGCCTCTATAACCTTGGACATATATGTATTGTCTAAATAGTTATTAGAAGTCACCTTAGACTCGTATTGAGAAGACAGTGGGTTACCACCATACCAATGGATCCCTATACCAAGTTCTGGTAGTCTTTTATTACCTGAACGCGAATATAGCGATTGAATGGAATATGGCGGAATTGAGTATACCGATGACTGCTCAATATGACCCACAGGCATGTCCCTAAATTTATGTTGAATCGACTCGACAGTAGGAAAGGTGCGATTTATAAGTTCCGATCCTAGCGACTGATATCCTTCTGCATTGGTTGCAATTGATTTTTCAAATACCCACGAAAAGAATGGATTTTCTGGTGCAGCGAAGAGCAGGCCAATGGCATGGGCTTTTAACTTCGGGTAGATATGCACTCCTGCTTTTAGGTTTACTCTATTAATTCTATTAGAGAATTGTATTTTTCTTAACGGGTTAAAATAGAGTATATCGAGATCGGACCAGAAACCCCCTTCTGTAGATAGCAGCTTCCATCTAAGGATATCGGATCTGTGTACCTCGTGCAAATTATCCGCGTTGGGTAGCCAACTAAAATCATGTTCTACTACAGAGCTGGCCTCTGCTAGTGCTTGATCATAGAAATTAGCGCCACGAACTATATCCCTGCATTCTGGAGAATTCCATGTTATACCACCAATGCTAGGTTTTTTGGGGATATGTAATATTATTTGATGAGTGGGATTCTGCTTTTTTAACGATACTATCGTTAAATACCTCAACCATGACATATGCTTGTCTGCAGACCCCCAATAGAGATGTACTTTTGGCGGTATGTGCGGCATCACCATAGGCTACCATCCATATCTCTAAGGTGAGCTAATATCTGAGTAGAGCATAGGCCAGAGCCAAGCCAAGTACGGTCGACGTTTTTAGGATCGTATTTATTCAGCCACTCTAGCGATTGTTCAAGTGACTCTTGTGTCATTTGCAGCATGTATGTACTACCACCGGAAATAGCGCGGGGTCTCTCTATATTAGTTCGGGGGCAGATGCCTGGAACCGGAATCGGGAAATTAGATACCTCTTCTCCGAAAGAGCCTGAGTCTGATATCATCAGAAGAGAGTCTTGTTGAAATGACAGATAGTCCTTGTATCCCATTAGTGGAACTAGGTTTATGTCTGTCATATCTAGATTTGATTTTTTTATAACTTCAGTTGTTCTGCTAAAATCAAGCATCTCTACTGGGACTTTGAAAGTATTAGAATATACCCTAGCGGCATTTAGAATGAATTGAAGCCTATCTGGTGAATCAATATTCTCTTGGCGATGTATATCGACGCCAATTCTTTTTCTAGTGGGAGTTTTGAGCAGATCAATTGCATAAGATACTGCCTCATTAATTGTATTTGGCACTACCCTGATGTTAGATAGTGGCACGCCCTCTCTAACCGCATGTTCGAGATAGTCTTCGTGATATGTGAAAAATATATCTGCGGCTTGCGTAATAATGCGCCTATTTAGTTCTTCTGGGAGGGAACAAGTGCCTGATGCAAACATAGCTTGAGGTGAATGATATGCCCTCATAAAAGCTTCTATATGGCATATTCTATAACCAGCTCGTTTTACAGCCACTGCCGACATTACAGAATTTGAGTCTCCTAGGTATATCACTAGGTCAGGACGAGGGGATATATTATTTAATGTATCTACCAGCTGATTTCCTAAAATATGCGATTGGTCCCAAGCAGATCTTCCAGGGGCTCCAGAAGTTAAAGTATAGTCTGGTTTCCGTAAGCCGAACTCATCGAAAAATACTCCAAATCGGTTATGATCGTAGTGCTGTCCGCTGGCAACAATTATATGGTTATATTCTGAATTATCTAAAGCTTTTAGTGTAGCCTGAAGTCTTGGTATATCAGGTCTAATGCTTACTACCGTTACTATGGTTTTCAATATAAACTCCTAAAATTCAGATATCACTAGTGAGTTACTATCCCAGTCACTCATGTTATTTGCCAATATACTGCCGGAGTTACGTAGGTCATTCCATAGTGTTTTATTAGAATTATTCAAATCAGCCTGGTAGGCCCGTGAATGAGATAGGTGTATCCCTGCTATTTTGGTGCAGATTTGGGCCGGAAATCCAGCGTGCTCGCAACAATGAGCAAAGAAATTATCCTCATAAGCTATGGATCCCATGAAGCGCTCATCTATACCGCCTATGTTGATGAAGTCTGATTTTCTTAAAATACCTAAAAAGTAATTTTCTGGCTTCCATGGTCGGTGTGGAACGTCATCCCTGCACATTGCTGCATTACCAGGGATCTTACACAGTGCCTTGAGCTTTTCTACAGATAAGTCATTTATATGCGGTGCCACCAAGCTAGCTGGAAGTTCATCCATCCAGCCCAATAAAAAACGCGAGCCAGGTGTAGTGAATTCTTGAGCGATGATTTCTGCATTTGTACTGGCGTTTACCACCTCTGGTGAAGTGAGAACTATAATATCGCCGCTACTTTGCTTTACACCTAGATTTATAGAGTAGGCTGGGTTATATGCACTCTGTAGCTTGGTATCCGAGTGAGCCAACGGGTGCCTGGACGGATCTACAAAAAATACTCGTATATCAAGGCCTCGCCCTCTAAATTCAGACACTAGTCCTTTTAGCGCTTCTTGGTGAGGCGCAGAGCTGTTATCCACTACTATAATCTCTATATCTTTCTGTGTCTGGGCTGCCAGAGATATTAGGTTATAGCGGAATAGATCAGTTCGGTTTTTATGAGGTATTATATAACTTATTTTCATATATTGAAGTGAAACTCTAACTGTTCATCACCCTGATACCATAAATTATCTACATATAAGTGATCATGTTCTTTGGGCCTATAGTGAGTTCCGCCTTCACGACCAATATGATGGGAGCGACTTAGTGATGGTAATAAGGTATTAAGTGGAGTGGATTTTAGTAGCCCGTCTATAGACCAATCCCATCCCCGTGCGTCTTTATGATAATTGGGCTTAAAATAGGTGTCCCACTGCTTCCTGGTAATTGCCATGCTTAGCGCAGAGAATCGCTTGGATGGCACAACCGATGACCTATCATCAGTAGAATCTGGATTATATAGGTTTAGACACAGATACTTTTCTTTTTGTGGCAAAGCATAATACTGGTCTATAAGTCTAGATGCGTCTGGTGAAAGTACGACATCGTCTTCCATTTGCCATACCAGATCTGCGCCAGAGTCAAATGCCCGCTGCATAGTCTGAAATGGATTATCCCGCACACCTAAAACCTTGGGATTTATCTTAAGGTCTGTTTTTATAAAATCTATATCCTGGCAGATCTTTATAACCTGAGCGTCAACTGGTTCTGCGCCAATAAAAAGCGTGTATTGGTCTAAGCCCGTGTTTTGCTTAAGTGATTCGAGAACTTGTCTTAAATACTGCGGGCGTCGGTAAACTGTAAGAGCTATTGCGCGCATAGAGCTGCCTCGTACATCTCTTTTAGTATGGATTGCCATGTATAGGCAGGCTCCCATCCTAGTGACTTGATTTTAGTAGGATTTCCCTTTAGGAAGGGTACATCGCTAGGCCTCATAAACCGAGGATCTGCTACATATGCGGCCTTTGGGTCTACCCCATCAATGGAGCATACGTATTCTAGCATTTCTCTGATGGTAGCCCCAGAACCGGTGGCTACTACGTAATCATCTGGAGTATCTTGCTGAAGTATCAGATGCATGGCTTTCACGTAATCTCGGCTATGACCTTCATCACGGAAAGTATCTAGGTTACCCATAAATATATGAGTGGCCCGACCACGAACTATGTCTGCTACCCCTCGTGTAATCTTAAAACTTGCAAAATCTTTAGACCTACGTGGCGACGAGTGATTGAATAAAATGCCGCTTGCTGCGCGCATTCCATATGCTTGTCGATAATTCCGCGTCATATGAAGGGCGGCTAATTTGGCTACCGCATAGGGGCTACGAGGGCTGGGAAGTGAATTTTCATCATATCCCTCTGGTGGACATGCTACGCCACCGAATATCTCAGAGGTGCTGGCATTGTAAAATGCTGTGTGGGGGGAGTTCTGTCTGATAGCTTCCAGCTGCAGTATTACTGCTTCGGCATTCGTACGGAAAGTTTCAGCCGGTGTTGCAAAGGAATGGCCTACATTTGACTGCGCAGCTAAACCATAGAATTCGTCAGGTTTAATATCTGTTATAAGTCGGTTTACAAACGCATGATCACAGATGTCCCCCTCTACCAAGGTTAGGTTGGGGTTGCCATAAGCATCTGAAATATTGGAAAAATTCGCACCTGAGCTAACACGCCTATGAACTCCATATACCTGGTAATTAAGTGATAATAGGTAGTCTGCCAAATAACTGCCATCCTGGCCTAGAACTCCGGTAATTATAGCTGTTTTCACTCTGTCTCCGTTATACCCAAAGCTCTCGCCTCTTCATACGTTAATTTGGAAAGAGCTTGTTTTCTTAGATTTTTAACCTTTAACTCTTTATCCTTTTCAATTAGCGCAATTAACTCCCGCTCGACTTCTTCTGCAGACATAGCTAGTAGTTTAATTGGCATGGTTCTGAAGTAGTTGGTTAGTAAGGGTGTGCAGTTATACGCGCTCACATTTACATAATCATAAGCTAAATGGTTCTCCATTCCTTTATATATCTCTAGTCTAGCCCCAGGGATGTGCTTCGCTACTATATCTCGTATGTGTTCAAGTCTCATCTGGACATCTTTCGACATACATTTATACATACGTGCAGTGTTTACTATCATTTGCTCATACTTGGCGCTGCTATCCGAAAGATCCTTTAGGGCTGTAATCAATATCTCCTGTTGACTTAGCCCCAAATACCTAACAGGTAAGCGGTCAAAGCATTTTGGGATATGCTCGCTACGTGAAGCAAAGGCGACATTCAGGTGCAAGGTGACGATTTTTGTGTTGGAAAAGGTCCGTGGCTCTACTAGCCAGGAGCTGATAGTGAGGTCGAATATGTTGGCTAGTTTTGATAATGTGTCGTGAATCTCTGCTCTTAACGCTTGGGTTACCTGTTTTTGAGCTGCAGATTTGCTAATCTCTTCTTTAATTTCAGACTTTTTCATTTAAGTGCTCCTAGTTGATCAAGTAATAATTGAGCAGATGTCCTAACATCAAATGCCGCCAATGATTGTCGTGCCTGCTGTCCTAGCTCCCAAGCATCCCGCTGATGCTCGTAAACCCACTTCATGCGTTGTGCTAACTGTGCCAGATTAGGAGAACCCCAGAGCATATCGCCCGTGTACCACCCTCCTAGATGATTCATGTTGAAAACTGGCTCCTCAGTGCAGTCTATTAGATATGAATTTTGATCATTCATAAATTCTAGATTTCCTGAATACCTAGAGCCTATCGTAGGTTTCGCATGAATCATAGCATCTATATATGGTAGACCTAATCCCTCTGCCCTGGAGGGTAGTACAAAGCAGTCATGGCTATTGTGAAAGGTCTCCATCTGTGCGTCTGACAATTTCTCGCATTTAATAAAAATCTGTGGCTTACCAGCGATCCCCATAGACTCTCTTATCTGCAAGACTTCTTTCCTAAGCGTTTCAGCCTCTGCTAGAGAGTGTTCTCTTATATAGGATTTTATCGTAAGAGATACATCTCGGTTGTCATGGAATGCATGATAAAATGCCTTTATTAAACCTACAGGGTTTTTACGCTCAGACCATTGAAATACAGAGTAAAACCGATATTGTTTTTTGTGGATAAATGGCTGTGGTGATTGGAGCGGTGGTACTGATATACCTGGGACGGATACTAGTACGGGTACCTTAACTCCGGAATTCACAAAAACATCTCGATTCCAGGCGCATGGTACTACTATGGCGTCCATACGGTTACATTGTTCTACCCATATAGGCGGTATCCGGGATGTTTCAAACATGGTAAACCCGACATTTAGAGCACCCGATTTCCTCAGTGCATCATAAACTTTTGGTATCATGTTAATTATGTTTATATGACAATTTCGATCTGGCCCTTTGTCTAGCAGCTTTTTTAGCCGGTCACCATCAGTATGTGGGGCATGGGTTTTTTCAAAGGAGATCAATTCTAGTGATAGCTGAGCGTCGGTTTTCTGGAGACCTGCCGCTAGATTTCGAGCAAATTGCGCATATCCAGATGAGTCTAAAAATGCTCCGGCCAGATTTACTTTCACACCTTCACCTCGTTTGCTACTGATTCTACAGTTAGATTTACAATTGCATCAGATATAATCGATACTACCGATTGTAATAGATTGCTATCTTCTGGCGGCGAGATGGTGGAGTGGAGGAAGTGCTGGTGTGGTTCTGGTAGTTTACCATTTACATTATGAAACTGAATGAATTCTATTATATCTAAAGCTTCTTGTTCAGTGCGACCTTCTATTAGGGGCAGAATTTGCTGTGGCGGCACCTTATCCTGTAAATACAAGTGTAGCAGTCTGTAGATGACGCCATAACCATGCTGTGAGATCTCGCGTAGTTTAAATAAAATAGGTGTGTCGTTGCTATTTGCTAAACGTCGACCGTTACCATCTAAATCTATGTAGGGGTGAAATTGATTTATTAGGCAAGACTCGTGTTGAGTTACCTCTATTCCGTGAACGAAGTACTTCCGAGAGTTACCGTCAAGTGACTGGATCGCAGGGTATCCTGGGTGGCGATGACGAACGCCGTTTGAATAAAAATGTTGTGTGCCATTTGGCTCAATTAAAGTAGGGATGTTCGGGTTGCTGTGCAGTAACCCCAGAGAGTTGTGTGAAGCCAGTGTACCGTCTTTGGTCTGCTTCCAGATATTGGCGCCAAAACGACAGACCACCGAGTGTTGTTCGGGAGTTATCTCAATATCAAACCAAGAAATTTTATTATTCACGATACGAGTATTCGAAAATACACATCCAAGATATGTGTGCGCAGTCCCACTTATCTCGCAATTATTAAATTGCGATTGTATGCCTGTCTTGACTATGATGGCAGTAGATACTCTGCATGCTCCACATAGCCGCGTGTTTTCAGGTATTAGGGCATCGCCCCAGACCAATGAATCTGGACTGATATAGGCTGTGGGATCTACCAGTGCTGTTTCAGCCACCCAACCACCTTCGGTGCCATCTGGATTTCGGTGACGGTGAGCTGGCACAGGTCCGGAGCCAAAATCAAACTGTGACATGTTTACCTTCCTTAGTAAATATGGAGTTGATTATAGATGTGCTAATTGCCCCTGCTACAGACTCTAGTATGGTAGACCCGCCATCTATAATTTCGATTAATCTATCCAGAGCCTCTTGTGGGGGTAGGGCGCCTAATTGGCTAATTTGTGAGAGGCTAAGGTTTTTTAGAATATCCATCGTATACCGTGGACTGTTGAATATATGATTAGAGAGTGCATTAGCGGCTGGCAGATCGAAGGTAGCTTTGCCCTCAAGGTATGCGATGTCGTTTACGCATAGTTGATATATATCGCTTCCTGCTGGCGGTAGACCAAGTTGTAGGTTGACGTACTGACCATACTTGAAATATCGCTCTGATTTATCGTCACTTAAGTAGCGTCCATGGATATAATGTTGTTTCGATCCGCTAGGAAAAAGAACTGCTGGTCGCTCGTGGTCGAGCGAGTGAAGTTGACCGGCGCAGTGATTATATATGTTGCCTTCTGCATTTATAAGTAGAGACTGCTTGTAGGCCTCGCTAGTAATCCGCAGACTTCCATTCGGGAATATATCTGTACCCCATTTAGTGGGGTCAGCATAGTCCGGTATGTATTTTAATATAACATCCCGGTACTGAGCGACTAGTGGTTCTGGATTTATGAAAGTAGTGAGTGGTATCAAAACATTTCGACTTTCATTAGTGTAGCGAACTGTTTGAGCCTCGTTTTTTGTCTGAATACACTTAACTATTACAGATGAGCCCAACCCTTGCTCAGTGGCAATAAGTATAAGCTGTTTTAATATATAATTCCTGTTAGGGTGATTCCATACCCAGGTATCTTTGAGTTGCCTAATATCTTCATCATTCAGATATGGTGACTCTAGAGCACCTGTATCGGTATAATGCTTTACAGAATTATAGTATATGGTTAAATCTCTAACTTGAACCACTTCGCTAAATATATCCTCTGGTATATTTATCCCCCATAGGTAGTAGTATCTTTTACTGTCATGGGTTATGTACGCTGGGCCATCAGTTCTATGAGTGCTCCCCTTGTTAATAAAATTAACATCCCCCGGTGCAGAGATAATTATGCCATGCCGGAGACCTGTGGAGTCTACTGACAGTATGTCGCCAAATACACTCTTTTTGAATGTCAACTCTCGCAATTCTGGAGTACTATATTTCTCCCAGGCCTCAATCTGAGCGTCAGTAGCTTCAATTCCTAATATGGTCTTGGTGGTTGACATTTTTATTATCCTTGCGCCGAGAGTGTGACCTTAGACCTGAAACAAGTGCTGTTACGGCTATGGCGGCTGCTATTGGTAGCACAGGTGCGGTCGTGGGCGGTGTGAGGATTGAGTCAATGGCGGCTATGCGTTTTTCTGCATCATGGATCGATATTATCTCATCGATCTTGTCATAACCTAATAGCCTAATTAGTTTAATAGCGTTATGCTCGTGTCCAAAATACTGGAGACTGAGCATATTAGCCGCTGCTATTCTAGCTTTAGTGATATCAGGAAATTCCGCTAGATCGTCCATAGTTAGTTGATAATACCTTGGTTCTGACCACCATCCTACGATTTTATGTGCAAATGCAGAGAACTTTAAAAATGCCTCTGCCTGTGTAGTGGTAACTTCTTTGCCAGATATGTGCCAGTGTTTGGAGTCTAACGTTACTAGTGAGGGGTTATTATGCTGATCTACAGCGAGCGCCCCACCTCCAGGCCTATGCTCATAATGACCGTCTCTGAAAAAGTAGTGCTCGCCGTTAACTATAATGGTGCCGAAACCATTTTGAAATTTAGGGTAGTCATCTAATTTAAGGTATTCGATTACCTTTTTTATTATCTTTTCTTGCGCCATATTAACTGCAAATCCCCAATGTTTAAGTGGCGAGAAATAGTCGTTAAATGATTGCTGACTAGACTGGGTCCACTTTAAAATATATTCTTCTGAATAGTTCGCGCAAATCCAATCTATGCTGGGGCGTGTTGTGGATGGCTGGGCGGACCTATAACCCTGTACTAAATGCGATATGATTTCTGCTAGATTAGGTGAATTCCAAATCGGCGTTTGAGCTATGTTCTTGGCAACATGTATATCGATAGGGGAGTTTTTATTTGCATACTTAGTGTGTGGGTGAATTTTGCGCAATAATTCCCAGTCTTGGGGTGTAAACTCAACTCCGTATAGGAAATATTTGGGTGTCGCGCCTTTTATCTGTCGCGCTGGCTCAAAATCACAATGATGGCAGCTACCCCCATCTGATAGTATTAAATAGTGAAATACAGACCCGTCCGGAGAAATATCGACCTCTGTGGTAGTGGATATCTTAAGTCTCGCTAGTGTGCCGACTTGCCTAATTTCTTCTGGTTTTACATTGGCAAAACGCTCTCGGATTACTTGATTCTGCGCTTCAGTGAATAGCATGTTTTACTCTCTTCTGTTTCATGTTAAGTAACAGCGTGGTGGCCACCACAGCCGCGATAGGTGCAATCCAATCATCTGATTTGGACGAGATGAGGTCATCAAGGGCAGATATAATCTCGGATTTGGAAAGGCGGAAAAGCTCTCCTATTTTCTCTGTACCCAAAAGGCGTATTAGGTCCATAGCTCGTGATGGATCTCCGAAATATAAATTAGATATATAGTTAGCTCTATATAAATCTCTCCTTAGTAAACCTTTCAGATCTGGTATATCTTCTTCCATTATCTGATACTCGTCTGGACTATACTCGCAGTTGCATAATCGATCAGCTAGCGAGTCGAATTCCACCCATATGGCCGCATGTTCTTTAGGTACTTCGTGACCGTCGATATGCCACTTTTCTTCCGTCATGCTTACGTATGAAGGGTGCGGCTGCAAATCCGTCCACAGTGTGCCACCAGACCTACGTTCATAGTGACCGTCCGGAAAGAAATAGTGGTTATTATCGATTATAATCAGTCCGGACGAGTCTACATATTTGGTATAGCATGGCAAATTTAAGTATGAATTGACTTTTTTAATTATATTATACTGTGGCTCAGTTACGCAAATACCCCAGCACTTGTGCGGGCTAAAGTATGAGCTGAATGGGAGTTTGGTGTACTCTACCCACTTAAGTATATCATCTTCTGAAAATCTAGAGCAAATGTCAACTATACTGTGCGGGTTGCTCATGGTTTTTTGGCCTTCCACTAGAGCTGCCACTATTCGCTCTAGGTTGGGGCTGGACCATATTGGTAGCTTAGATAAAGCCCTAATATCTGCCCAATGTAATTTATTGGTACGATTTGCATGTACAGTATATTTGGCTAGATGACGAAACAGTTCCCAGTCAGCCTTTTCAAGGCGGCTACCGTACAAATAGTAAAAACCATTGGCATCTGGAAATTCAGTGCTATGTAGATAATCGAGATTATTTACTGTAGTGTACCGCGATACTTTACCGGATGGCCAAATTACTGCGGATGTATTTTCTGATGTGCTGACGCGCAACGCGGGCCCCGTCATGCTTAGTGCAGACTCTGGATATTGACTAAATAGTTCTTTTAGAGTGTGCTTTTGATCGGCTGTTAGATTCATGTGAGTCCTTACGCTTGGTTTTAATAATAGATGCGAGCGCCGTCGCTGCTATCGCCAGAGCCGGTAAAGCCACCGACGGCTGGGGTGGTGCCAATATCTGGTCAAGTTTGGCTATACCTTCTAGTATAGGCAATGCAGCAAGCTCTGTCCTTTGCTCGGGACTTAGCAAGGTGAGTAGCTCAAATGTATTGGATGCGTGTCCGAAGTAGATCCTGCCGATGCAGTCAATTAGGCGAATATCTTCGTGTAGGATATTGTTTTGCTCTAGAAATGGCAGTTGACTCGCGGTTAGCTGAAAATCTGCGGGATCCTCAGGCTCCATATTTAGGAGCTGGTGAGCATATTTCCCGTATTTTGCAAATAATTTAGCCTCGCTTTCCGAGACTTCCCTGCCTCTAATATGCCAAGACTTACCATATGGGGTAATTAGGGATGGGTTGGCAGCTGAGTCTACAGTAACTGCTCCATCTATTAGGTGTAGGTAGACACCGTCTGCGTCAAATCGATGAACTCCATCTATAAAAATTGTGTCCCAATCATTTTTTTGAGCATTTTTAAGTGTAAACCTAGAGCTTTTACTTGGCGCTCAATCATCTGCTTTTGTAGGTATGTGGCAGTAAAGACGCCCATTTGAATTGGCGTGATGTATTCCTTTATATCACAGGGCGTATTTTCAACCCAGTATACCATATTTAGTCGACCTATATCTTTTACGCTAAATTGTACACGATTCTTTCTGGCACTGACTAGTGATGAAAGTATAGTATCTCTATGTTTTGAGTCCCACCACACCAGTTTGGATAAGCTTCTAAGTTCAAAAATATCAAAACCATCCAGATCTCTAATATAGCGAGTATAGGGTAACACTTGCTTGACTAGCTCAAAATCAGCTCTATTGAAGTAATAGCCATTAAAATAGTATTCGCCATTGGAAGTGGCGGGGCCTGCGATGGAATGTTTGTACCAGACGCCATTATCTAAGCGGTATTTGTACCAATTAACACCATCTTCGTGAAATGATATTTTGCGATCTCCAGATTGGACTTGTATCCTGCCGTGGAAGTTTGTAGGAAATTCATCTTGTCCCGCTAGTTCAGGAAACTCCTCGGCGACCATCTTTAGTTGGGCTTCATTTAATTTCATGCTTAGCTTCTTTCTTCTTAGCAGTTATGGCAGCTGTAATTGCTAGAGTTGCCATAGCAGCAAGCGCAGGCGCGGGATTTTTATCCAAGCCAAACCATGTCTGTATAGGTTCGGGGGCATCGTGTATGCTGGCGATACCTAGTGCATTTATAGTATCCCACATATCTACCACCTGCCGGTAACTATATTTATCATAAATGGTTTTAATATATCTTTTCGGCAAATCAAGTTTTGATATGAGAAAAAAGCAACTCCTAAATTTCGGTACCTCTGTAATTTGAGTTAGCTCTTGTAGGGAGAACTTGTATTTGTCGTTCCTAATATGGAAATCATATAAGCTATTTAGCTGTAGAAGTTCAGAGTAATCTTTTGTCTTGAATCCTCGAAAATAAAACTCTACAGTACCATCTGCATGACGTAGGGCCGGAAATTCTATTCGGCCAGAGTGAAGTGTGCCGTGGTCGTAAACCTCGTATGAGCCATCTGGATGGATTCGTGGGCCGTGATAAAAGCCGTTACTATCATAATGAGCTAGGATGCCTTGCTCTACGGTAACTCTATCCCAATTTCGGAATCCGAAATAGTGTGTAAATCGGTGTATCAGTTCCAATTGAGTTTGGTTAATATCCATTTCATCGTATTTTATCATCTTCACTCCGTTAATTTATTAACTCTTCAATTCATTGGGAATAACGGTCTGGTTTCGCCAAAATGCATGAGTTTGCACATGGTCTCGCCTTACCCATTTTGCCACACATTTCCTAAAATTACGAAAGGCGAAAGAAGCTGCTGTGCGAATTACATAGCCTTCACACTCGTTACCATCAAATTGTAGCGGCTCTAGTTTTCGTAGTAGCGGTTCATCCCAGCGACCACGGTACAATACCGGCACTGTTTTTAGTCCGAGTAACTCAGCCCATTCGCACGTCTCATCCCATGAAAGACATTCGTTTCTCTCATTCCATATAGAAATCACGTAAAAGTAGCTATCTAGTCCAACATAATGTATGGAGTGCTTGGCATATACATTTTCACCCACCAGCCTCCACCCTTCCGGTAGTTGCCAGGCAATTTCTGCATGCATCTTTTTAATAAGATTTCTGGATGGGTGTGGGTTGTAATCTAGTGACCTAGCGTGAATATGATCTCGGTACCAGGTAGTATTCTCGCCATCCATTTTTACGGTTACGACTACTTCTTGATCAACAAATGCCTCAGTAGACTCGATAATCCTCTCATCTGCTTTTTTGGCAGATGGTGACCACGGAATATGCATTGTCCTGGGGTATTTAATATGCTTTTGATATAGGGATAGGACTCCGCCTATACCTAATATTTTCTGCACTGAAGGGTCATCAAAGAGTTCGCCTGGGTAACGGTTGCCATTAGGTAATATATGATCGCCCCATTTGGTAATGTGATCATCTGGATATAGATGAGGTGGTACTACTATAGATGTTATGCCCGCCAGGCGTCGCACTTCCTCTACAGAGAGCGTGGTAGATTCTGCTTTTAGATGGCATGGATCACATAGAGATGCGCCATTGTTTAGGTAGTACCCTCCGTCTGGCCATAATCTACGCTCTATAATATGGTGTACTGATAGTGATCCCGTAGATTTGCAGGCAACGCAGCGATTTCCATCCCTGCGTAAACAGCCTTCCCTAAACTCGTTTCGACTTAGGAGTTTTTCCATTTATAGCACCTATCTTTTTTAGATCTTTAAAATCTTGCGATGTTAATGGGAAGTCGTAAATTTCTCTCGCAGGCCACCGGTCACGCCAGGAGTGACTTACATACATGTCATCTGAAGTATTTATCATTAAAGTATGGCCGCCAGTGCAATTCATTAGTACGGTCGCTGTGCCTGCCACATAATTCCCGTCAATATCAAAATGTGCTGAATTGATATCCGTGTCATATGGGTGGTTCAGAACTGAACGTTGATTGGTAAATTCGCAAACTTTGCACTTCATATTTCACCCATAGACGTCTACTGGTTGTAGATCAGTTATCTTGCAGTTAAAGGACTGCAGCTGAGAACTGCCGTATTACGGCCTGCGCCAGTAACTTTTCATTTTCTGTGTTTTTTAACTTCCGCTACCCAGCTTCATCTACTTGCGGTCGCCATTGAACTCCGCGTACGAATGAGCCTCGTGAGGTGCGATATATCATTTCAATCTCTGGCTATTCTGCCTGTCTCAAGGTAATCTCCGTAAATTTTAAGGCATTCTGCAAGTGGCTGGAATAGAGGTGTGGGTGGTGTGCGCACGTCAATCCACTCCCAATCACCATACATTTTATGCGGCTCTACAGATTTGGGAGTTCCAGTCCAGTGATGTGGTTCAACTAGCAAGCATACAGTTACTGAGTGTACGTCTTCACTGGGGAAGTATGAATTTACTACTCGCTCACTTGAATAGCCAGAAATGGACAGGTCCGCCTCTTCTAGCGCCTCTCGCTGGGCTGCTTGTAGAAAGCTCTCACCATGCTCCATCCAGCCGCCGACCAAGCCCCAGGTGCCATCACCGTGCGAACCACGACGGCGTTTGGCGAGCACCCTACGCTGTTCATCGACTATCAGGAGAGCTACTCCGCATCCTACACGGCGTTCAGATTGCATTTGATAACCTCACAACCACTCTATTTTGTTAAATATGTACTCGCTGTCATAAAGATTGCAGAGTACTGTGGAGTTTAGTAATAAACTGAGTTCTAGTGGGTTTATGCCACACAAACAAGAAGATGGGGTGGACCCATCTTCGCAGCACGACTTGATTTTATCTAGAGTGACAAACTCAGTTAATTCTAATACTGAATTGACTTCTTTGCCATCAATTATATATGTGGCACACATTACTTCAGTATCACCTTTAATTTGGTTGCCAGCCATACTACAAAATCCAGGAATTTCAGCACCAGCAATCTAAGTTGCACTAGTTTATTCCAATTATCTCGCCAATTATTTGTTTGTGTCATGCGCGAAAATCTTTCCTTGTTTTAGTTTTTGTAAACCAGATTTATTGATGCGGGCAGTTGCAGTTCTGCGTGAGCCAGTTTTTTGCGGTGAGTGAGACCAATCCGTGATCTCTAAACGAGCTAGATTTAACTCTAGAATGTGAATTCTAGTTCCTTCTAATTTATATCTTACTGTCAGGAACCAACCTTGCTCTGGATTATGCGAATCCCATGCAGAATCTCTGGAGGAAGATTTAACCTCTATTCCATCTAGAGCTTTCTTTTCAGAAAGTGATGGATATTTGTCTATGGGCAATAGGTCTGGGTAACCAGAGGACAGCTTATTTTTGGCTATCTGCGGGCAGTAAATGGTTAGGTAGTGTATTATCGTATCGGACACTAGGCTGGATATGGCGCTCCTGGGGATCAGTTGGAGGATATGTGGGGCGTTTGGCGCCACATTTATGGCGCAAAAATACGTCTCCGTGGCTTGTACACAGGATGCAATCTGCTCCAGGGTCAGGCCATACGGTAACATCAGTCAAATACAGTTGACCCTTCTTGCCTTATGAAGTCTACTAAATCTTCTCTGTAAAAACAATTAGTATTATCATAGCCTAGAGGTAGTCTGCCATTGTATCCGTATACAACATCCAGTTCAACACAAAAATTCAGCCAGTCTTGCGCAGTGCTTGCGATGCCTCTGGTAGCATTACTCCAGCGCAACGATGTTAGATGTGGGAGGATCTGTTTTATACGTGGCAAATCCTGTTGAATAGATTTTATACTATTGATGAGTTCGATACGGATTTCTTCTAGCCTTTCCCGCTTCTTTTCAAAAGCCTCATATCTCTTCTTGAAATCCTTAAGCATAAGCTCGTACTTTGGATTTGGTACCAGGCTTGACACATCGAGGTGTAATGAGTTTCGCGTATACAATAGGCTTATATCGCCTAAATTTAGATTATCAGGTATCGCTTGCACTAGCTTGTCTAGTGTAATGGAATTACCAACCCATGAAATAAGTCGCTTGTTTTTTAAGACGTATGCAAGATCTGATGTGGGTGGGGTAGGTGCCACCGCCTCCTGTATGAGCTGGTATGCTTTGTTAGCATTCCCTCTATTACGTAAAATACGCTCGGCGAGCCATCTATAGTCCTGTTCTTTGGGTTTTGACATAAAAATTATCTCAATAGTTGGAGATTAACAACTCTGGTATGGGTCCGCGTCTAGAACCAACAGAGTTTATAGATCTCCTAGCCATCACAGTTGTGGTGGTGTAATTTCCATACAACTCTCGCACAGAGTCTGTAGCAGAGTTGCTCATCAGAAACTTGATGCCTCGTTCTGATAAAGTGTCGCAAAATTCTTTTAATTCTAGATGATTTTGAGTAGAAAACCCTGCCGAAGTATATTGCGTGAAGTTAGATGTCTCGTTTAGAGGCATATATGGAGGGTCTATATATACCCAGTCATTAACGCGTAGGTGGGGGAGTAATCCTTGATAGGGTAGGTTGTGTATCTCTACATTCTGCAGAACCCTTGACGCATCGTTTATAAAATCAGGCGTGAATGATACGGTCCTCTTCCCATGTGGGGCGTTAAACATTCCTTTGGAGTTTACTCTGTAAAGTCCATTATAGGATAATTTGTTGAGATAGATAGTTCTTGCTGCTTTTTTAGCGGCGGTCCACCAAGCAAACTGCTCCGTGCGGTCTGCACCTCTTATTTCATAGAAGGCTTCCGGTGATTGCTCAAACGAGCTTAATTCTGACCATACATTCGCAGGTGCCTGTTTTACCTGCATATAAGCATTTATTAGCTCTGGATTGATATCATTGATAATTGCTGATTGTGGTTCCAGATGAAATAACAATGCTCCGCCGCCTACCATTAATTCAACATATCTGTTATAATCATCTGGCTTGCGTGCTGTCAAATTATCTATTAGCTGCCCCTTGCCGCCAGCCCACTTTAAAAAAGGTTTGCTCACGCTTCATCCTCCAGTTCTGCTGCGAACTGCGATAATTTACCTACATTGTCAGGCGATGCCATGCCAATAATATCATCCTCTACCAAATCATCATCATCGTCGTCATCGAATCCGTCAATTGCCTGGGCATTAAAAAATGCCTTCTTTTCTTTCTTAATACGGTGATGGTATTCGTCGGTAGTTTCTTCTAGCTCTTGCTCCATGGTGTCATGTGAAAAATTCCTGGATTCTATAGCTAGCTCCTTGACATAGGCAGGGCTAAGGCCCACACATAACTCTGCAGCTAGTGCAAGATGATCTTCTGAAAGACCTGGATTGTATTGATCGAAATACATTTTTACCAGGGCTGGATATTCAGATTCTTGAGGATATCCGAAATATAGCATCTTGTCGAAGCGGCCTGGCCTGAGCAAAGCTGGGTCTAACTTAGATATATTGTTAACTGTAGCGAATATAATTACTTCTGGGAATGTAAGTTTTATATTCTCTAGCATTGATAGTGCTACTTCAACTGATGAGTAGGCTCTGTCAAAATCTTCGAAAGCTATAATCTCTGGTTTTATCTGATTGATGAAAAACTCAATTTCCCCTGTTTCTATAGTTCTAGCTATAGCAGGATCAATCCTAATAATGCGATTGAAGTGGCGGTATGCTACTTGCAGTACAGATGTAGTTTTACCCACCCCTGGTGGCCCATGAAATAGGAATGATCTCGATATCTTCTCCGCTCTGGCTTTCTTTAGCCTTAGGCAAAATTTCTCCAAATCATGAGAGCCGATGTACTCTGGTTTAGACTGCGGTAATGAGCGCAACTCCAGGGTATGTGTTCTTTTATTTCGCTTTAGATAAATACCGTATGGGTACATTTCCCATAACTTGGCAAATAGATTCTCGAAGTCAAAGCCCTTGGTGTAGAAGAAGTCCATGCCAACTTCGTCGCGAGGTGAGGATGGGCTTTGATAGTTTTCTTGAGAGTTTTTATACTGGACCAGGTATAGCTTGTCTGTTTCTGAGAGTATCAGCTCAACTATTTCCTCATCCTCTGAAGAGAACACTACATTCTTATCTAGTTTTGAGTATAAGTCTGATGTGTATATTAATGATGGCAGGTGCCCTATGCCGTGCTCTACATCCAGAGTGGTGAGAAAACTCTCCATTTGAGTTAACTGCGGCAAGTTGAAGCTCTCGGCTAGTGAATTGGCCACCGAGAATGTTGCTGCTGCTATCGTGAGCGGATTTCTATCCTTTACCAAATCAATAGTCTGCAGCAGGTGTCCAGAGAATTTCGAAATATTCCTAACTATCGGTCGATTTAGCTCGTTTATTACTCTAGTTAAGAATTTACGAAATTTCTTCTGCATTTCTCACCTCTCATGAGTCTTCATCGTCTGAACCCAGCGAAACTCTGATAATACCTTCAACCTCATCCCGTTCTTCTGGTACATCTCTTTCTTCTTCATCCGTAGATTTAGGCGCGGGCCGTAGTGCCCACATCAGGCGTGCATATCGCTGGGCGTGATAGCCTAAAAATAGGATGGCACCTGCCACTAGGGCTTTTTTAACAATAACTCGGTTCATATTTATTCCTACAAATTCTTGGTGGTTATTTGAGACACTGCTTCCAGTACGTAGTTAGAGAATAGATCCTGTTTTGAGAGTAGGCGAGAGAATGCTCCGTCTAGGCAATATAATTTAGCGGTATCCTCTGGGGTTCTAACTGCTCTGCCGTAGGACTGGGTTATCGCTGTAGCTACTTGATTCTCATAATAATCTGAGTATATATCCATCATCCGACGTGTATACTCATCGAGCGTTGGGTAGGGTATTTTTAGTATTACCTGAAACCTGGCCAAGTCGTCCTTTAAATCTACACCTTCGATCATTGATGGTGACACCAATACCGTGGGTAGTTTACTCTCTGCGTGCTTGGTGAGGTATTTCGTCTTATCGTGACCTTGCTCTACCCATAGAAATCGCTTGTCGCCCTTAAATATCTTCTGTAGCTGACGGAAAAATGAATAATTGGAGCAGTGGATTATGCCCTTCTCTGATTTATGACTAGCCAGTACTTTCTTGAGAGCTACTATAGTCTCGTGTGTGGCGGTCAGATTGCTTTTGTAATTTAGGGCGGGAAGGTCTTTTATAAAATAAAATGGCCTGTTCTTTTTAGGGAACGTGGACGGTATTGTTATAATCTCTACTTCTGATGGTTTGATGCCGAACATTTGGCAAAAATTCTTCGGAAAAGTAGCGGATAGTAGCAGAACCCTCTTGAAAGGATGAAATATAATGTTTTTCAGGTATCTAAAGTCTACCGGCTTAATCTCTACCTGGTCTTGTTTGTCCTCAACAAAAAACTTGTTCTTATCATCTATATTGAATTGGCAAATGAATTTTAGATTCCTATAGAATATAGATAACGCTGGGGCAGACTTTAGATCCGACTCTTCCTGTAGCAGAGAATGACTAAGCAATAACAGTCTTCCCATCCATTCGGATGGGGCCTCTGAGCCTTTCCGCTTGGCTTCCTTGCCTAGTAATTTGACTAGATTTGCCTCATTTAGTGAGTATCCGAAAATTGATTTCGCTTTTGATAGTATGTGATGAGCCTCATCAATCACGATATCAGTACCCATTTCAACGCCTTCGTTTGGTGTAAGCGGGTTCTTTTTAAGATGAAAGAAGAGGTCTAGATTTAGTACTGGACTTGGTTTTATTGGGATATTGCCTATGAGCTTATAGTACTCGCAAATACCTGCTTGTGTGCAGCGACTTTTAAGTTTCTGAGCTGGCTGCTTATCTTTCTTTATATCCGAATACCAATCTGTCTTGTTTGCATACTCCAACGTAGCTGCGTTGGAGCAACAAATGGCCTGATCTACAGTCAAGTGGTTAAACTCTTCTAGGCCACACTTATAGTTCGACTTACCAAAAATAACATATTCTGTTGTAAATTCAGGTGTATCTGCGTACTGATTTTGCAGTATTTTGGTAGGTGTTACTATAGGGGTTTTGAAGTGGCGAGCGAACGCCACGGCCAGAGGACTCTTACCTGCCCCCGGAGGGGCATCAATTAGTACAAACCTCTTGCCGGATTCGAATGCAGCATCAGCCTTTTGCAGTGCCTCTTTGGCGTATTTTCTGTATTCTGGAAATGGGTAGTGTGCTGCAATGCTCAAAGTAGCTCCTAGTTCTGCCCTGTAGAACCAAATCCTTTCGATTCTCTGTTGGATATATACAGTGGATTCCTGTATAGCTGATCCTCTGAAGCCACTGCTTGAGGTACAAAGTGTATTACCGGCACTAGCAATAGCTGGGCTATCCGATCATCATGACATATGGTTTGTGGCGCTATACCATCATTGTGCAGGTTAATCATAATCTCGCCAGAGTAACCTGCATCTATTACGCAAGCCCCTACTTTGAGGGACCGCTTGGAGGCCATGCCTGAGCGATTTTCTACTAAAATACAGTATCCGTGTGGAATGTGTACCTTTAGACCTGTTTTTAGGATTACAGATTCGCCTGGGGCTATCGTTACAGTGGATACCTCAGGAGAGAACCAGCGTATATCTGCACCTGCATCTGACGGATTACTACGTTCCGGTAATTTGACATCTGAGTGAAGGCAATAGAATTGTAGTATCATTCAATAAAGCTCCGGATCGTCATATGCGCATTTTGCTGCGATTGAATTGTGAATTCGCTCGCACACACCCTCGCATTCTGTTGAGCATGTGCCAGGCTTGCCAAGTCCAATCCACTCTCCGCTAGCAATAATGTATGGTCTACCGTACTTTTGAGACATACAAAAGCCCAGTGGACTATGCTTCTTATCGCCCTGTACTAGTAGATGTTCTTGCTTTCTTACCTTGGACTTAAGTTTAGTGAGAGGCCTAAAGATCAACTCTTGACCGCCACCAGATGAGTTGCAATATTCTGCTCCGGCAATCAATATACAGTCCTTTAGTGTAATTTTAGGTGTATTGAAATACTCGTCTGGCATGCATTCTGCGTAAGCCACCTTAAGGGCGTCAGATAGCCCATCACCCCACTCAGCAGCAGGGTTCTGCCTGAAAACTTTAGAATACAATTGGGTTACATCTGTCCGCTCTAGAGCGGTATTTACTGCAATTTCAACAACCTCGATGCAATTACCGAAAGAAAATACGGGGTGTAATTTTCCAGATGCGTCTGGTACGAGGCGTACGGTGACGGATGCGGTAGCGATGTTGCGCTTATCCTCTTGATACCAAAATGTGGTGATTAGCGGACAAATAAAATTCTTGAAGAAGTACTCTCTCGCCTTAGAACAGGACTCGTTTTGGGCCAAATCAAGCATTTCTGTCGGCGAGAAGGCGGATGTTAGTGTCCTCTTCTCTGTAAGATCTACTTTTGACATTGCGATACCTCACAACTTATACTTGAAACCGAATTGCTTAGACCAAGTCTCAAGCTGAGATTTGGTTAATGACCTGTGCGAGAACTTATTCTTGATTGAAAAGTCAACCAGGTATGTAGAGATTGGAATACCTGCGATTAGATCATGTGCGAAGTTTAGCGCTATGGTTGCTGCGTTCAAGTTTACAAATCCGAACTGGTCGGATGAGGCAGCCATCTGCGCACAGCTTAGTTCTGATGCTAGTTTATCAGTCTTCAGCCTCTCATTTAATTCCGGAAAAACCTCGAACATATGTGGGGTGCGGAAGATACCGCTAGGTGCATCTAGCGCACTTGAGATTTGGGTAAGCAGAACTTGCCCGTTATACTCTTCATTTCCACAATCAATGATATAACCCCTACCAAGAGCATTAAGGGCATCAACAATGAATTTGCGTGACTTGGTATTATCTACGCACGATATGATAAGGGGGGTTTTGTCGCCGTATTTTACATTTGAGACAGATGCATTTAGTAGCGTTGATACAATCTTATCTGATGACTCTAGGAATTCAGAGAGATATTGTATCTGAACTCCGAACGCAGAAGAGTATCGGCGAGCTAGTGCTTCGGCTTTGTTTTTACCAATATCCGACTTAATGAAATTTTGTCTGATAAGATTCTTTTCTTCTACCGTGTCGGCATCTGCTAGTGTTAGACAAAACTGCTTTTTGCTGGTGGCTAGCAGCCGCACAAGTCCTGGTATTACATAAGAGCCTGTGCCGCCGCAACCAATAACCAGTACGTTCTGAACGTCTGGTGGCGGCTTAACAGGATACATGGCTTCGATAGTTAGCGACTTCTGGGTCATATATCACTCCCCCGTAATCGTGTCTTCAACTTCAATAGCTGCTGTTGGTAGTAGCCTTTCGATTGCATCCCCATGACCTGCTTCAAGCATGGCTGTAACCATATCGTCAATATCATCATCTGACATAACGGCCACCAGCTGCTCGAACATCTTGTTGATTTGAACTCGTGTGGTTGACATTTTATCTCCTCCGGCTAGTGCTACTATGAGTTTGCGTAAATTTGTGGTGAGTGCTGATTTATCATCGTCGTTTGCGGCGATTTTTTTTTCGCTTCTTCCTAAAAAATTCTGTTCGGAAGACGCACCTCCTAGCGCTGCCTTAGCACCTTTAAATGCCGACTCAACTTGAGCATGAGGCGACGTGGGTGCATTGCCTCTAAAATACCCGGTAAAGTGGTCGTCGAAGTCGTATTGGTCTTCATGCTGTAGGTGAGCGTACTTGCGCCATGACTCTGTTGATGGTGAGCCATAGGTAGTCTTTGCGGGAGTTGGAGATAGTGTGGGTGTGACATACTTAACGATTCGGCTTTTCCATTCCTGGGGGAAAGATACCTCCGGATCTCCGTCGAAAATAACCGAACGCTCTACGATATACCTAGTGCCACCACAAACATAGGAGTAGAGAGCTTCTGGGTTGCGGGTGTCTAGCTTGCCAATAACAACATAGAATCGATCGCTTTTCTCATCTGCATTGTCAGTACCAGAGAAAAAAGCATTCATGCGATTATGCGAGTGTGTCTCGCATACTAGTACGCAACGCTTCTCTAGTTCTTCGTCTCGCTCGAAGTGAACCGAGGCGCCACTGACTCGCTGAATTGGTACGAAATTGAAAAATTCTTTTTTCTCAGTATCCCAAAAAGTCTGAACGTAAGCCTCATCTGATGTGGCGTCGCAAATGGACTTGAAAAATGATACTATTTCTTGGAAAAGGTGAGCAGGGATAAGGCCATAGTGACAACGTCCGAACTCTACATTCTTCTCTTCAGGAAAGCCTGGTAGCGGTGCGGTGAATGATTCACGCTTACGAACGAAGACACCTACGCGGTTCTTGCGTACTTCATATAACCCATCACGCCTAATCACATAATTAATTTGTTTGGTTAATGCGTCGAAAGACGGCCACTCTGGTGAAGTATAATAATCCGAAGCTTGTCGTGCAATTGCTGTTTTTAAGTCCATGATCAGGCTCCATTCCGGAATACGCTTTTGGTGGCGTTATCAAATGTTGTGTAAATATGGTGTGGTACCAGCCATTGTGGCTTAAATGGCTGCTGAGTAAGGAATTTAAGATATTCCAGTGGCGTCCTATCTCCAGCTACAGAATCCCATGGGAAATCTTTTGAGACATGCTGGTTGCGGAAAAGATCATTATTGAATGGGGCTGTGAAGAATCTTCGCACTACGCCATTTAATGCGGAGAGTGTGCGCAGATTTTTGGTCGCTTCTTCGTTTTGACCCCAACAGACACGGGCGTCTTCAAATACATTGGGGGTTGGGTATTGATAAAGTGCATCAATATTTAACATTACATTGTCTTGCTTGAGAGCAAAGATTCGTGTGTCTGCCACGAAATATGCGTCATTTGCCTTGGTTAGGGTGAATAACATCAGCGCTGCAGGCAAATTTACCTTGCCTACGGCTGTGCCATTGCCGAATGATACATCATATGATGCTGCTGGTCGCTCTACCGCAACATGGGTCTGGTCTCCCTTTATGCCAAGATATCGTGTGCCGATAGGTAAAAAGCCCATGTCAAATGCAACACTGCCAGAGACAGCTCGAATGAAGTCTGAGAAATCAATGCTCTTGGTATGCGTAATGCCATTGGTGTCACGATATGCGAGGGTGCTACCCTCGGCTTCGATTGATAGTTGTAGGGACATCACCATTCTCCTGTAAGATTTTCAAGCCTAATCGATACTTCTGCAGTCTCTTCTGGAGCTTCTATGCCAGAGAGGGTGTACGATAGCGTGCTGTTGTTTTCGACGATTTGTTGAATTTGAGCTGTTCTGCGTCGCTTTAATGCTTCCAGAGCTTCGCGCTGGAGACGTTGCGCGCGGGCGGCGTCCGTTTCTTCAATTGAGATGCCAGTAATCTTAAATTTAGGAGAGTCTTCGATATTTACTATGGCTACGGCACGACCTCTGATAATCTCTTCCTTTTCAGGTTCAGAGCAGGTGCTCCAAATATGTGCTATGGTTTCACATAGATTGATGCTGGGGCTTATCTGTGCAATACATGCATCGTATTCGCCTGACAAATCTATATATGGCTTACTTGCATAGTTTAATAACTTTATTGTTACTCCACCCTCATCACCTGGCATTACATTTAAATAGGGAGAGTTTGCAATGGCACTTAGAAAAGCTGGATTCTGCCTGGATGAGCTAAGAGATCTGTAGACCAGATCTGCGTCCGAGTATTTTATGCCTTTGCATACAATGCTTCCGTCAAGACCTCGCAGACCAATTTTGGGGGCCCAAGTCACTGAGAGAAGAGGGTTACCACTTACGAGTGTTGATATTGTATGCTTTAGGTTCTCTATATGCTCTTTTCCATTTAGCTTTGCATAGGCTGCTTTGGTGTTCTCCACTAGAGCCTGGTTTGACCAATCGAAAGCAGATGGATCGGACGACTTTTTGCGACTGCTAACGGACTTGATGCGCCCAATATCAAGTGCTTTCTTTTGTACAAAGTAACGATTAATGAGTAATGCCGCTACCTTCTCTTTGTCTTTAGACATCAGTACCTCTCAAACGAAGTCCGTCTCTATGCTGACGCTTCTTAATTTCATAAAGGTCATGCGACATTCTTTATCTACAAATTTGCTAGATAGCACGTCCTTTGAATTACATAACCTAAAGATTTGGTCAATCTCTTCTCGTGGCAAAGACTCTAATACTGACGATAAGTGCTTGAAGTCTGATTTTGCAACAATTTTATCAATCAGAGTTTGTTGTTTAGTGAAGCTCTCACCGAAGTATCGGTCTATAATTTGCTGCTGTAAAGTACTTAAATTCATTTGGTCATCCTATAAAGCAAAAAAGCCCCCTTTGTAGGGGGCTTTTAGTGTAGGTTGAGCTAAAAACTCAACCTGATGGCTCAACCCTTCTGGCCAGCCTTGACTGAGAAGTCCCAGGTGACCGTGTCACCTGCCTCAGTACGGGTGACTGATGCAGTCGCAGCAGCGGGAAACTGGTCCGCGAGAGCCGCACGAATCTCTGTCTCAGAGAGGTTACCCTCGATGTTGAAGACTTCGCCCTGGAAAATAATTACGTTCTTAATCATGTATCTAGCTCACATTGGTGTATGTTGTTTTGTGCATATAAAAAACACCGATCTTATACGCCGCATTCTCACACCCAGGATGGGATGTGAATTTAGTTGAAAATGTAAGCGGGCGGTTTTAGCCGCCCGCCTTGAAACTCAGCCCTTCTGGCCAGCCTTGACTGAGAAATCCCAGGTGACCGTGTCACCTGACTCAGTGCGAGTTACCGAAGCGGTGGCCGCTGCTGGGAACTGATCGGCAAGGGCAGCGCGAATCTCTGCCTCGGAGAGGTTACCCTCAATGTTAAAGACTTCGCCCTGGAAAATAATTACGTTCTTAATCATGTATCACTCCTGTTTCTTTTTCTTGGTTTTCTTCATTACTACGAGTTCGAGATTTCCGGTGTCACCTTCTTCCCATGGAACTTCTACTATTTTTACATTTGACTTACTAATCATTGGCTTGTCGCGATTAAAAACCTTGTTCAGTTTTTGACTGGCAAGTGCTCCAAGCGCAGCGCCGCCAACTGCAGCGGCACCTAGTAATTTCAAGAAAGACATATTGTTTACTCCTGCCGCGTGACGGCGCATTCTGACAGTATACTTGTGAATGCGTGTGTTAATTTGGATATTACCTCTTCCCTATATCTGGAATGCGGCACATCTCTAAATAGAATTTGTAACAACGCATTTAGTACAGACATCTGTACATCTATTTCATCCGAGTGCATAGATGGGTTTAGTTTCAACCTCCATACGGCTGGTTGCTCTGCCTCTATACATTCAGAAATCTTTTCAAAGTCAGCGATTTCAACCGAGACCTTGAAATATGGATCTATGTGGAGCAGATCCTTATACTCATCTATACATTGTTCTGCGAGGTGCAGTATTTCAGCTCTCTCCACTCTTAGTCCGTAGTGCGGCTAAAATGATGTGGTACATCTTTAGCGCGAATTCTTGGCGCTCTGAATCAGTGGCGCCAATAGTACCTTTTTGAGTAGTTTCGATGGCACCGTCTGTGCACATTTCGGTATGAAAAGTGCTGGTGGCCAGGTCTACCAGGTAGGATATTGACCTACCATCAGTAGCTAAAGTTACTCGTACTGATTTATTCTGATTTTGCATTCTCTAGCTTCTTAAGACGTGCATCTAGGTCATTAACATGCTTGACAGTCTTATGTACAAATTCAATCAGCATCTTAACGCCTGGGTGGGCGCGAGCGATTGTCGGAATTTGCTTAATCATGCCTTCTACTTCTTTGATATCAATTAACATATTATTGGCCTTTCATTGGTTAGGGGTTTTACATGACGGGCAGCTACTAACTTTCCCGTTGAGATCATAAAACAGCGTTCTGCAATTCTGACAAATTACTTTAGCTCCGCGATTATTATTGAATGCTGGCAGCTTACCGGTGATTTGCCTAGTATCACCTATATCTGGCTCTCTGAGTTTGCCTTTTAGGTAGTGCTTCATTACGTACTGTAATTGCGCTAATGCAGCATTGGTACCCTCATCAGACTCAATTTCTTCAAGTTTGGCCAGCATAGGTTTAGCGAAACTATGATCTATGCATACACATACCATGTTTTCGCCATGGTATATCTGGTTGCCTTTCATTAGACTGAAGTTGGTCTGCATATTCAGTCCTCTGTAACTTGCTCGCTCTCGTGAGTGAGTTCGGTGATTTCCTCCGCAGATATACCTTGCAACTTATCGAAGAGTTGTGGGCCCATCCAGGTGATTATATCAACTAAGTCTCGGCCCAACTGCTCTCCCGCCACATGACGAGCCATGCCACCGATAGATTGGCGGCGATCTTCGTTCAAACCTACCTTGGATGCTACGCTATCTGGAAGGCGTTCAGTTAGCTCGGCAGAGCTAAGCAAGATACCTACCTGCGCAATGCGTGAGATGAGAGGGTTTTGCGTATCTGTAGTTGACTCTACCAGTTTGTCGGCCAACTTCTGACTGCCAATACGTAGAGCAGCTTTTTGCATACCAACCTTGGCGCCAGCAGAAACCTGGCGAGTCCGAGTGTCAGAAGTGGTCGTCTTGGCTTCGCCGTGCTTAATTGTCTTTACTTCCATCTTAGGTGCTCCTGATGAGTTTGAGGGGGCATTTTGTGCTTGTGCCTTTTCTTTCACTCGCTTAAGCGCCTCCTCAAACTTGGTCTGGCGTTGTTCGGTTGAGGTCGCGTTTAGGTCTACATATGTCGGCATGGTGCTGTCCGTATAGTTAATTTCTTTAACGGGTAAAGAGTGTTGTTTGAGTGTTTGCTGTCCGTGTACCCAATGCTGAGTAGTGGTATTTGGTATAAATACTGCTGGTCCATCAATTCGATGTAGTTTGGATTCTCCATCTCGATATATCTTTACTTCTGGAAAAAGGGATATAGCATTCCTGCAATCTAAAGGATCGAAACCAAGATATGTTCTGTTTTGGTAGAATGTTTCACCTATTCTACATTTATAGATAAGCTCGTTGGTTTCATGGTTAAATACTAAAACTGCTCGTGTGCCATCACTATTTTTATAAAAAAGCCTAGAGCTAGTTGGCGTAAACTCTAGCTTCCAATCTGATTGATCTTTTCGAAGATAGTCATATATAGGAAGTAGGTTACGCCCTATATTTAGGTAATAGGATACCTTAAATCCTGGAAGTCGTGTTCCGATAAGGTTTAACAGGAAATCGTTGCTATCTGGCGGGTCTGTCGTGCGCCTAAGCACTGCGATCGTTCCATCATAACCCTTTACAACCGCGTAATCCTGTAGTTGAGAGATTTCAGCAGTCTTGTCGCCTCTTGTTATAAACGAATGTGATGCTTGCGGGTTTCTCTCAATCCATGAGTGGAATGGAACTTCCTCACCATAAAGATGGTAGGTCGGCTCCCCTTGCTCGCTAACGTATGATGGGCCAAGCTCATTATGCTGAAAGCCTAGTTTGTAGTGACAAGTAGTGCCACCTATTTTCAAAGCTGGCCCGGAGGTGCAGTGCAGTAATCCGTTGGCCAGAATCTCGAAATCTCCATCAGAGTATTTATAATACTCTAAGAATTGATCATCAATCAGTAAATTGTACTCTACCCTGCGCTCTACAAGATCTCTTGTATATATTGTGCGGCGACTAGATAGGCACTCGAACGCCAGTTCGATGAGTTCGTATGGTATTTCCTGATCATCTAGCTTTAGCGATAAGTCCTTGGTTAGACTTAGCCTGGAGATTTTATCTGCAGGGGAAGTAGATGACTTCCTGATATTTAGCAGCTGATCTCTAATATAAGAGTATGAATCTGTATCCATACCCTATATATTTTTACATTACAAGATATTTTCTATCTCAGAGTCCATAGCTGCATTTGCCTCGCTGGCGCTATAAATAAACGCTGGCGGCCCACCAAGAGTTTTACCTAACGAATCTCTCTTTGGCGACTTAGCTATTGGCTTTACCCCATGTTTGTCCAGCACTTCTCTGACCAAGCGCTGGCAAACTTCGTAGGTGGCAGTCAGATCTGCTATAGATGTATAGGCCTGTGGTGGAAGGTTTAGTGATGCTATGTCAGGTAGGTCCCGTTGGCTGGGACTCATCTCCGCTTTGGTTATCAGTCTTGCTTGGAACTGCATCCTTATTTTCCTTATTGAATGCCCGGAAGGCAGCCAGGACGATACCTCCTGGGATTGTGACAATCAATACGCCTAGTAATACTTTCTTTAGTAATGTCATTTTTCTTTCCTTTTCTTTAATCTAGCAACTAATCCGCCCTTATAGGAGCCGAAATATCCGTTTATTCTTTTCTTTATAGTTGTTTTTCCTGGTTCTGAAACCATCTTCAGAATTTTAGCTTGAACCAGCTTCCCGAAAGAAGTTGCCTTTGCCAGCATAAGCTGTGCAACATCATTTGTTCTATCATCTGATATGTCAGATATGAAGAAATCTTTGCTAGTTGAACTGGCATAGTTCTTAACTATATTGATGTTTCCGAACTTTTTAAGCATTTCACTATAGTATTCTACTAAGGATTGCAGCAGAATACTGTTCAATATAGTTGTGTATGTGGTGGCAATTGCTTTGGCTCTAGATGAATCTAACTTGATTATACTTAAGAGATCATTTATTGACACTGTCTCTTCTTCGGAGAAGTGCTGATTCAGTAGTAGCGGATTTGCTGGTTGTTCTTCAACAATTATGTGATTTTCACATTCAAGTGTCAAATTGTTTCTTGAATGATCTTTCAGAAGATCATTTTTATATGCTTTTCTTAGATATGCGCAAAATGATTTGGTCCACATATCCTTGTTTGTATCATCTATAGATGATATCTGTATTTGTGTACCGGCTTGCCTATCGAATATCAGGTGCATGTCGGGGGATGAGTTGTACTGCTCGACAATTGCATGGTATCTCGCCCACCAAGAAAGAGCGGACCCTTTGGGGTCCGCTTCTTTGAACTTATAACCGAGGTTTATTAACCTAGGTTGTATTTTTTCAAATATCTCTTTTTTTAACGCTTCAGATATAAGTGGTTCCATATCAGCCGAAAAGTCGTTTACCCGCCACTACAATTGCAACTAGAGCGAACAAGACTATCGCAACTACCATGCCAGATGGTCCGTCGCTTGAAACGGCGGCAGCTACTGCTGCGCCAGCATCGAGAATTCCTGCGCCATAACGGAACTCGTCGCCCTTATCCACTGCAGTTGATGCCATAATCTCAAGAACCTCATCACGCGAATAGTTTTCGCCTAGACGTGAGATTACTAGAGCGGCTACGCCAGAAGCCATTGGTGTTGCCATAGATGTTCCTTGATACGGAAACATCCCCCACTCTTTCCAGTTTTCTGGGTTAACAGTTGATTGCCAAACACCACCTTCTGGTCCAAAATCTCGTGTATTTCCGCCTGGAGCTGCAATAAAAACACCGTTTCGGTCAGTGGCATCCCTACCATGCGAAGAGTATGGAGCCAGCTTACCATCAGGTCCTACAGCTGAGACTGCCACACATCCATCTTGACCAGCGGGATATTCTACTTGGCCACGACCAGAGTTACCTGCGGCGCAAAAGACGATAGCATTGTGCTCAACAGCGTAGAGGAGTGCATCTCCAATGATCTTGGATGCACCACCACCGCCTAGAGACATATTTAAGACTTGTGCGCCATTATCTACAGCCCAACGGATGCCTTCAGCAATATCTGCAGTCTGGCCATAACCTTCATCTGAAAGTACCTTGACTGGCATGAGGCAGGCATTAAATGCGATACCTACGCCACCTACGCTATTGTTTGTACTTTCTGCAATGGTAGAACCTACGTGTGTACCATGACTTTGGACATCGTATGGATCGTCGGTGTCGGCCACAAAATCATACCCAGGAACAAAACATGTGTTCTTTAGGTCTGGAATTTGCGGATATTTGCTTTTGGGTCCTGAAATACCCGTATCAACTACAGCTACCTTTACGCCCTTACCAGTAGCACTGCGCCATGCTACGGGGAGCTTAATCATATCAAAATGCCACATTTGTTTGGCGTATGCCGGATCGTTGGGCACATCAAAATCAGCGCCGTTTGCGAATGCGCGATAGATCTGGCTTACTTCAACATGTTCAATGTCACCATCAGAACTGAGATCATCGATCAGATCTGAGACTCGCTCAGAGTCTACTGTGACCTTCATAATCTTGGTTTTTGACGACACTACCGAGTTTGGTGTCAGGTCAGCGCCAATATCATCAGCTGTTTCGGCAATATCCGTACGGGTTGCATCATCCTTAAAGTCAACCAAGAGGGTGACTGGTGAAGCTGTCGCTGCCGCTGATAGAGTGAGAGCGACTAGAAGATTAGTGATGATTTTCATGCTGACTCCTGGGGTGGCTCTAGATCGGTGTTAAGTGGCTCTTTCTTGCGAGTAAGCCGCTTACGCGAAGATGTCTTTTCTGAAAGAGCCTCTTTAGCTCGCTTGATGACGGTCTTGCTCAGATCCCGTGCAATTGCGCCTACAAAAATATCGGCGACCTTCTCTGTTAGTGATTTCTTAGCCATATCAAACTCCTTGTTCTGCCACTTCAGTCTGTTCTGAAAATGACTCAGTAAGTGCTGCGAAGTCTGATTGGCCCAACATCCCCTGGATAAGGGGCACCAACTCAAATACAGCAGCTACCGTTTCCTCGCCAAGCTTTTCGCCTGCACGAGTGCGAAGCCACAGTGCTAGGGCACTGGCCTTGGCCGCATCCATGTTTACGCCCGGAATCCTGTCAAGCATGGGGGCAGCGGCCTCTAATGTTTCGGCAATAGCGAGGATGATGCCGAATTCCACCACACTCCTCACAGCCGGATCTGCAAGTTGCATTCCAGGATGAATCTCATGCAGTTTTGGCAGGATCCGGTCAGTAAGCGGCCCTGCAATAACTTCTACGAGCTTATCTGTGGTGCCATTAAGGATACCTTTTTGCACACCACGGATAACTTGGGAGGGCTTCTTTTCTTTTACAATCTTAGTAAGCTTAGGGGTAGCCATTTTATAATCCTTGGTTCAGGTCAACGTCCGCGATAGATAATACGTCCTTGAGTGAGATCATATGGAGTGACTTTAATCTTCACATAATCGCCAGGGACAATTTTAATAGAGTTGATTCGCATTTTTCCGGAAGGTTTGCAATTAACTATATGAGAAGATTCACCATGAATTACTTCTACTCGGAAAATGTCTCTAGAGAAGTCCTTAACTACGCCTTCCCACTCAATTTCGTCTTTATCTGACATATTACCTCAAGGTTTTGGGTTAGAGTCGGTGGTCGACTCGGGATTTGGAGGAGGTGCCTCCGCTGTCTTCTTGGTCTCTTTCAGATGTTCTGCTGTATTTTTAACTAAATCTGAAAGATCTTTATTGGAATTCTTTTGTCGATTAAGCTCATCTGCTTTATCCAACAGGGTATTGACACGGCGGCGAATACCTGGCATGTACTTCTTGCCAAGATCAGTTACCACACCGGCCACAGCCTGTACAGCCACGATGTTACCTACCTGCTTGAAAAATTTCTTTACTGGCGAACTTACTTGCATATGACACCTCAATTCGAGTATTTTGAACGGAACTTTGACAATAGGCTGCGAAGTCGTTGTGGGATCGGCTCAAAAGGCTCCACCTTAGACGGCGAGGCGGCTAAGAAAGTCTTAGTAGCTGGCACCCAAGCTACATCATGAGGTTCAGTAAAGAATTGACCTTCTGGTCCACGGCCCACAACATCCGGCACAATTTGCACTGGATTGTCTCCGTAATAATACGATCCTTCACCTTTAAAGATGTGATACATTTCTGGATTATAGCGAAGGTTTAGAACGCCAATGTCACTGAGGTTGCGGAGCTTGGCATACAGGCTTAGGGTCTTCATTAAGTTACCACCATTCTAATGGTTAAAAGAAAAGGGGGCTCGGTTAGAGCCCCCTGTTATGCTCAGGCAGAGTTGCGGCGATATACGGCTACGCGATGCCGGATACGTGGGTTGTATACGGACTCGTTCGTAACTGTAATCACCCCCTCTTTCTGAAGATCAAGAAATGCGGCGCGAACTACTGCACCACGGGCACCACCAGTATATGTGGGTGCTACCTTCGCTACATCGAGCGAGGATACTGTCTGATTGTTGCGGATCCGACGCTTAATTGCGTTCCGAATCTGTGATACTGCACGGTCAAAATTTGACATCTTACTAGCCATCTACTAACTCCTGATGTGTCCTGCGACACTGGTTGCGGGCGCCGTCGCCCTTCCTCTGTTATAGGGGAAACAGAGACTCGTGGCTGGCTATGCTTTCTATGTGGTCGTAGGCGTCGCCATTATATCGTCCGCCTTAAGTACAGAATCAATGTCTGCTGCACTGAATGACGCAAATTGATCCATAATCATGGGAACAATAGCGGTTGCAGCCTCAATAATCTGTTCGCCCACACGCTCGCCAGCGTATTTTCTTAACCAAATGGCCAACAACTGGCCTTTTCTTGACACTTCTTCCTGGTTGGAAGAAGGCATCATTTTACCTACTGTGGGTGCTGCGAATGCAAATAACTCTGCAATTCCCATAATAACTACAAATTCCAGTGCCGCTCGTACAGCTGGCTCTAATAAATGTGCTCCATCTGGGAATTTTTCCTGAAATTTAGGTAGGACCATCTGGCAGATAGGTTCTGACATTTTCTCTACCATAGAATTGACTGCGCCTTTAAGGGCGCCCTCTTTAACACCTCGCATTACCGTCATCATGCGAGCTTCAGTTTCGGTATTTGACATATGTCGGTCCCCAAAAATACTAATATTTGCTCAAAAAGATATGATTAAAGCTGATGTGATCAAAGAGTGGCTGATTTCTACTGCTGATGCCCCACTGCCGCCGCCGCTAATGCCAGAACTTCCGACACCTGCACCAGCTGATAATGATGAACAGCTGATAAACTCGTTGCGTGAAAGGCTTCTGCAGTTGGTGGGCACTCAAGAGCACTCAACCCGCTCGCATTAACATATAACGGAGGGTGGCGGTTCGCATAATTAATTTTTCTTACCGAAGAACCCCAGTATAGCTTTCGCCGCAGCCCTACCGGCATTCTTCTCTTTGACAGGTGATGGGGTGGGCTTTGAGACCTTCGCTACCGGCTTATTAGGAACGTAGCAACCTTTGAATCTGTGTGTGGCACCGGATTCATCGATTAATATAGCATCACCTTTACCTAGTAAGTGCTCGGCACCAGCTCTCTCTAGAACTACTTGAGAGTGTACACGGGTGCTCACCTTGCATGAAATCTTACTAGGGAAATTTGCTTTAATCTCTGCGGTTAGAACCTTACTAGATGGGTGCTGAGTGGCGGCTATGATGTGAATACCTGCTGCCCGACTCTTCTGTGCTAATTCACAAAGTAGTTTCTCGAAGCCCTTTATCTTGATCAGATCTGCTAATTCATCGATAACCAGAACAATATAAGGGATCTTCTTAATTCTGCTGCGATACTCTAGAATATCGCGACACTTGTGCTTTTGGAAAACTCGGAAGCGCTCATTCATTTCTAAGCGTAAATCCTGTAGCATTTCAATAGCTAAATCTGCGTCATTTATTACAGGATAGAGTAATGATTTACTCTCGCTGTACCTGTCGAATTCCACTAATTTAGGATCTACTAGAGCTAACTTAATTCCTACGTCGTCTGCCATAGCCAGCATTGAGTGAATAGCGCCGTGTAGCATCATTGACTTGCCGGAACCAGTAGAACCAGCAAGAATTAGGTGGGGCATTTTAACCATATCCACGTAAAGCGGATCTCTGATATTTACCGTGCCCAGCAGGATTGGTAAGTTTAGGTCTTTACGCTTATCAAAAATCTCTGAAAATGTGTAAGTGGGGTGTTCAGCGAACATTGCTTCCACTATAATTGTACCATTGGAATAGTCTGGGCGTACGATTGGCGGTGAGATAGACCTCATGGACAGCGCCATATCATCCACCATACCTTCTAGCTTTGAGAATTTAGTTTTGGCTGACAGCCGTACCGTGTAGCGACACATAGGTGAGCGCTCCTCGGTTGCTAGGACTTCGCCATCAAGGCCAAGGCTATTGAGAGTTTCTTGAAACTGCTCTTTGGTAGGAATTTGAATCTGTGATGAAGTTTGCATCGTGATATCCTAGAGAGATGACAATATCTCATCTTTTAGATCAGTTAAGGTCTGGCCTTCGCTATTTTCTATGGCGATATTGGAGGCTAGGAATTGCTCAAATATAGGTTGAGATAGGTTGTTTTGCTTGAAGTTTAGGAAAACTATTCTTTTAGTTCCTGAATTAGCTAGGATCCTAAAACATCTCCAGCACGGAAAGTGGGTCACATAAGCCGTACAGTCATCTATCGCGGTGCCAAACCGTGCTGCTGTAGCTACAGCATTTTCCTCTGCATGAGCAGCTCTGATACAAGATCCGTCTGCTATAATATGCCCGGCATCATCACAGTGTGCATGTCCTGCTATGGATGCATTATATCCTGTGGATATAATCCTGTTATTTTTAACCAGAATGCATCCAACCTGGGCTCTATCACAGGTGGCTCTTTTTGCTGCAGCTATTGCTAAATCTAGGAAGTATTGGTCCCAATCTGGTCTAGACATAATTAAATTCTATTTGACTTAACCTAAGTAAGGTTACAACCGCCTCTTGAAAAGCGGGTTTGAATCTCCAAATCCATGGAGAGTTCGGGTCTGAGCCTGTAGGATAAATATATGCCTTGCCATCTACAGACAATTTACATAGTGCCCAGCTTATTTTATCTGCTGGATAATGGGCTAATGCAATACTAATCAAGCCTTCCATCAATATTATGAATTGATATCCGCAGATTTAGGCTTTATAGCCTTAGCTATGATGATGCGGCTATCTGCTAGCTCCGGTACAGATGGATTTGTTTTTGGTATAAAAACCATTTTTTTGAGCTTTTTCATATCAAAAGCTTTAAGCTTATCAATATACTGTTCTGTAGAAAGTCCGCATTCTAACCCAAAAGACTGTGGAGTTACGAAGCTTTTAGGTAGTGACCAGTCTGACAAGAGTGAGTTCACCGCCAGATCGTGCGCTATGGCGACCAAGTGCGGATCATCTGATTCATATCTACGTATGTCTAGGTGACCTAGTAGCGGATGTGCGTATTCGTGTGCTAAAACTGCTACGCGCTCATCTATATTTAACTTTCTAAATTTAGGTTTAGAAATAATCAGGTGCAGCTTACAGTTGCTAGTAGTTATTCCTGCTATAGGAAATCTGCTATGATTTAACCACTCTACAGTGGTATATGAAGCTATTTGAGCTAACGAAGGTTCAATCTGGAGTAGCTTGTTCAGAGCTTTTTGATACATCAATTGATTTATCTGACAGGCACTTTAGGTATAACTCGTATATTTCTGGTGGAGCCTGTCTAAATACCTCTAATTCTTCCTGTCTTTCTAGTAGGGTGAGGTGTTGGCTGGCTGACGCAGAGCGTCTAGCGCTTATCGCCCATTCGAAAGCCGTTCGTTGTGTTGTCATATAATAGGTTGGAGGCGTTCGCTTAGTTAATTTACTGACCAATCTATCGGCTGGATGCCGTGTTCTACAAGGGCTTCATTTGCTTTGGAAAATGGGCGTGACCCAAAGAATCCGCGATAAGCAGATAGCGGTGACGGGTGTGCAGATGTCAGGATAGTGTGACGACTGGTATCCACTGTGCTGAGGATAAAATCCTTTGCATAGTTCCCCCAAGCAATAAAAACTAGGTGTGTTGAATGGTCAGATAAGAATTTCACAGTCTCGTAGGTAAATTTCTCCCATCCGTAAGATTCTGCGTGGCTCATAGGCGACGCCTGTTGTACCGTCAGTACTCTATTGAGTAGCAACACTCCTTGCTCAGCCCAAGCAGATAGATCGCCGTGGGTAGGTACCTGTATACCTAAGTCACTTTGCAATTCCGCATATATATTTCGCAATGATGGGGGTATTTTTTGACCTTTAGGTACCGAAAATGCTAATCCATCGGCCTGACCTGGCCCATGATATGGATCTTGACCTACTATAACTACCTTTACCTTGTTAGGGGGTGTCAGCTTAAATGCCCTAAGCACATATTCTTTAGGAGGATATACATCTCCGGCCTTCCTTGATACCCTAATTCGATTCGTTAGTGATATCATGTATGGCTTAGTTTTTTCTATAGCAATAAACTCAGCCCATGTATCAGGTAGCATCTATTCTCCATTGGCGGCGAGTTTCATCTGGATTTGTGGTTAAGTGCATCTCGACTACAGACTCCCATGGGATGTTTACTTTATGCGGCATTCCGCTAAAAGTGAGAGTTGCACTTATACCTTGATGAGATATTGTTAGATCGGGTAGGTCGAAGCGATAACTCCATTTAAGAACTATTTGTCCGGCATTTAAGTGATCTGGATGCTTGGCATCTGGGTGATCTGGCATGGATATGGTAATCACCATGCCTTTGTCCATAAGTTGCTCAAAATACACTTGTTTGTCGCATTTGGGCTCTGGAAGTGCAACCTGGGTGGATACTCTCTTTTTATTTACAAAATCAACGTAAATAATGTTATCCATCTATTTTTTCCTGCTTTTGAGTTTTCAAAAGGTATCTCAAGATAGCATGAGATATTAATTTCTCAGTGACGACAATGCTAATCGCCACTGTGGTGGACGCCAATATGAATAGCTTAAGCTTTCTTTTCATTTTTAGGTTTTACTATTACGAATATCTCGCGACGTTCATTCGCAATTTGCGTTTCAACCACACACAGGTCTTTGATGGAATCAAGAATCGATTTAAGAAGCTCAACACCTAAGTCTTGGTGTGCCATCTCTCTGCCGTGAAACCGTATGCATACCTTAACTCGATCCCCTTCTAGAAGACATTCTTTGATTTTATTTACTTTAACCTGAAGATCGTGCTGCTCTATGTTGGCGCCAAATTTTATCTCTTTTAATTGAACAGTTGTTTGTTTGCGCCTAGCCTCTTTCTCCATCTGCTTTTGCTTATACTTGAACTTGCCATAATCCATGATCTTGGCTACTGGTGGCCTTGCTTGCGGATTTATATTAATGAGATCCAGTGAGCGCTCGTTAGCGAGCCTTATAGCATTCTGCAAATTATGGATACCTAGCTGAGTCCCATCATCAGCAACCAATCGAACATCATAATTATGCCTGGGGTTAAATCCTACTATGCTCACTTAAGCACCTCTTTTAATTTATTCAAGTCTACGGTGCCGCCAATAAAATCTACTATTCTGGATATATGACGTGCCATTGCCTCTTCAGCTGCTTCAGGCTCGATATGAGCCAATTCCTGTGCCACGTCTTCCATAATGATTCTAGCCCCATTGGTGGCCTCTAGTAACTCTTCGTAAGAACAAAGTCCTTTCTTTACGAGAAGGCTTTGTATGGCCAGTGTGCTTACGGCGTGCTCAAATTCATTACCGATCATCTATTTCTCCAAAATAAACCCAATGCCAGGGCTCCCTCGCTGATGTTTGATGCCACCCATATTTGGCAGCATTTTTTCTTAACCAGCGGTAAGTTTTTGACTGATATCTCTTTCTCTTAATACATCCTCGGATATCGACCGCTACACCTTCTTGGTGGGATGATAACCCTGGCGGGTTTGCCCATCTACGATTTCGTTTTTGTATTAGTATCTGCTGCTCCATGGTGCGGAAAGCAAAGTTAACAGTGAGATGAATCCCTTGGGCGGCGGCGGCTGCCCTCATTTCACTCCAGGCTAGGGCTGCATCCTGCCTAAGCAAGAGTGGTCGATTGTGCAGATCACGACCGGGAATGTGGGCGCCCGCTACTACTACTGGTACTGCCTCTATATACCCTAGAAGTGGTATAGGTTGGTTTGAGAAATATAGGAGAGTTGTTATGAATAATGGTATCATCTAGTCTAAAAAGAGACTGCTGTGGCCTATATTGATTCTTGTGTAGCCTGTATACCTAAATTGAGACGATGGTAAGCGTAGCAGTCCAGTTAATTCCATAACTCGCGCTCGTACAAAATCTACTTCTTCTCTGTGCGATGTATGCCAAGTACGCGATGATAGCCCCAGAACAGTTAGCTCGAATATAACCCACATACATTCATTTGTGGTCCGACCTGTTCGGACCAAAAAGTCATCCGCTTTTTCATCTATATTTTTAGATATAGCAGCTATATGAAAGTCTATGGGATTTTGTAAACCCGCTAGCTCATACATTTTTAAGAATCTAGGATCATTGTAATTCATGATTCACCTGGTGGGCAGAGGAGGATTCGAACCTCCGAAACCGAAGTAGCTGTTTTACAGACAGCCGCCTTTAACCACTTGGACTACCTGCCCACAATCCTACTCTCAGGGGTCAGCACCACTCGGCAGGTGTCGCCTTAAATATCAAAGATCCAGTAACCACCTGCCTGACACGTAGGCTGCGTATCCTGTTCCCACCAAACCTGTTGAGAGGAACACTAGCTCCGGTGCCACCGCTAATGGAAGAGCTATAAGTACATCCATATCTGCCCATGGAGTAGTTTTCTTACTTAAAAGAAATTTTGCTAGAACCGCTGTAGTAGCTACGGCCCTATAGATATTGCGAGTTTTCTTGCTAATCTTCATACTAATCCTACTTTCAGCGCACGAATTCTGAAATGATCGCAGGGGCAGCGCTATCAAAACCTACGATGTCTAGTGAACCTGGATCATTCGGATCTGCGATCGTAAAATCAGAGACTGAGAATGCAATTACGATTAGCTTGGCATCAATCCCGGTCGCTTTGCGGTATTCCTGCAGAGCTTTGGCTGGTGCAATGCGTGAGGCATTCACCTCGTTGTCAGTTAGCACTACGAAGACATCGAACTTCTCGCCTAGACGTTGGGCTTCAGTAATGGGTAGCGAGCAGTCTGTGCTGCCGAACGGAATTTTAGCACTCTTTTCCACCACCTGTTCCAAAGTATCAGTTTTCGTAATAGGGAACCTGACTAACTTATTACTAAATGCCACATTTGATACATTGGGCTCTGTACGGAGGAATGTCATGGCCATAGCCCCTGCAGCCTTAGCAGCAGTCAAACCTGGTGTACCCATGACTGTGGCGCCGTGCATAGAACCACTCACATCGTTAGCGATGCAGAATCGCTTACCTGTTGGCTCCACGTAACCAAATGACAGATAGAAAAGCTCATTGATCGCTCGGGTAATATACGCTACTGGAGACCAGCGCAAGCTACCTTTGCCTGTCGTGCCACCAGAAACGTACGTGGTGTACGCCACTAATACGTTAAATGGATGGATCCGTGCACGTTCAATAGCCTTAACGTCCTTCAGCTTTTTTACGGCTAGGGCAACATTTTGCGGATTGGCGAATACACCATATGAAGTCATACGACCCAAATTGCGTACTAGGGCGCCCAGCGGCATATTCTCCAGCATTGCCTCCCAAACCTCCGGAGAATTCTGAAGGTTATTGGGTACATGTTCGTGAACTAGATTATGCTCCCGAATGAGCGGGATAAGGGATGCAGCATCCGGCGCTAAACGAGCAGCTTCAAAGGCAGCTAGCTTATTAAAAGCTTCGGTATCTGTAACCTTATCCAGATCTACTTTATGCTCGCGATCGCTAACTACCCACTTGTAAAATTCTGAGCGATCAGAATCGGGTGGCTTGGGGTGGCTAAGGCGCAATACATCTTTGTGGGACCACCCCTCGCGTTGACCGTACTTGGTTACCTGATAAATAAGATTGTCTAGCTTTTTGGAGTTATACCACATGGATACGGCTTCACGCATTAGGCGACCCCATCCTGACGTGGTGCCCTGAGCACGATAGAATTCCAGGAATTGGAATAGGTGGGTGGGTGTACGGCACACCTCACCCAACAGAGCTAGAGCCCCTTTGCGAACCTCAACCTTGGAGTGACGTGCGGCAGCAGCTAGAGCGAACAGGGTCATATCCTGCTTGGCGGCACGACCCGCTAGGCTTACTTCACGGATCTCTTTTAGAGCAGCCTGGTAATCACCGTCTAGGAGAGTGAATAGGGCAGGGCAGTCAGCCTGGGTCATCGGCGACTTCTTTAAATCACGACCTGAATTGTACTTATTTTTCTCAGTGCCCAAAATAAGGAAGCGGCGTAGGCTTTCTACAGGATCAATCTTGTATACAGGGTATCCGCTGTTGTTGCGAACTTGGCCGGATTCAAGAGCTGGGTAAATTACTGACATACTATCTCCTAGGTTCAAATGGAACAAAAGGTTAAACCAACAACTGAATTGTTGCTGGTCTTTTTCGGGCTATGCAAAGGTATCAGTCGTTAAATGAATACCAGTCGCCCTGATCTGGGCTGGTATACGAAAAAACATTCCAACCTGCTGTACGATATTCGTCCAACAGGATATCAATAAGCTGTGGGTTTTGAGCAAACATAAAATCTATTATACCACGCCTTATCTTGACAGGCCCTGATTTATACAGCCTGAGACGCAACTCACCATCAATAAGGGTACGAGCGCGAGCTAGTAAAGTCTCCTGTGCACTCGTAAGCGTTTCCACGTCAGATGGTGAAATTGTCATGAGTATAATTATAATTATTAGTAATTGCTGCCACTTACCATTTACACTACTATATTAAACAACAAGTGGCAGCTAAACTAAAACTATAATTATAACATAAATAAAGCCTATTTACGGTAGCAGCCGGATGCGTCAGGCACATCAGCCGATTGGATAGCCAATCACTTTTTCAAACCATCGATTAAGATGGCAGGAAGTGGTGCAGACAGGGTGAAGCCAGCAGCATTCGCATGTCCATTACCGCCAAAGCGCTGGGCTATAATATGGCAGTCAACCTTATTGGAAGAGCGTAGCGAGTATCTAAATAGGCCATCCTCGGCTTGATAATAAGACATGGCCAGTGGATGGCTCTTGGCTAGGAAGTTACCCACCTCTGAGTGAAATAGGGGGGTATTAACGCATGGAACTTGTAGAGTTGGATCTGATAGACCTAGTATCTGCGACAAATCTACTATAAATGCTTTACCAGCTAAATATTCTACCTTGTCAGACTTATATTTTAGTAAAGGCCCGCCAGCTGCAACTATAGCTGCTTTTTCTACTGGGTCCTCCAATTTAGCATTAAATATCTCATAATCCTGAAAAGTATTTTTATAGTGATCAAAGGAAATAAGAATTTCTCTGCTGTCTGGCAGTTTCCAATTCCAAAGATCCCTATCCTCAATATAGTCAATTAGTGGTGGTCTGGCCACTCCGGGATTAAGAAAATCCCACATAAGACCGGCTCCAGAGCGTTTCAAATCAAAGATAGCACCTGGGAAATCAGACAATAAATCACGCTGACCTATATGATGATCCAACACGGTAAGGCTAGCAGCTATTTCTTTAATTTGATATAATTGCTCCTTAGAGTAGGTAAAGTCACAAATAAGTACATGTTTGCCCTTCAAGTCATTAGGGGGTAAAGTACCATGTTGAGCAGCATGATATATAGCAGAGTCTCCATAAGTACGCCAAGCAGCCCAAGCAGAGCCAAAGCCATCAGAGCAATTAGCATGGTAGATCACATAATGAGTTTTCATATTACTTCCTTTAAACTATAATCTACCTGGGTATTATATAGTGTTTCCCCGGCGGCCCCGGTTATCTTATAGATCGGGTTTTGCGAGGGGGTAATTTCAAATGGAGGCCCGCCAGGCTTTCTACTATACGGTTCTTATGAAGGCGATTCCGTCCTCCAAACCCTCTTCAAATTCGGGACCGCTGCGTAAATATTCTGGAAAATCGAGGTCTTGCAGATTTTGCTGGGTAAGTGCGGCTGCACCAGCCTCAAAACCAGCTATATAACTAACATGAGAGTTCAGTAATTGAGCCAATTCTTTGCAACAGAATTCAAATGTATTTGCTTCAAATAGCTCGTGTACCTGCTTAGGCGCCATTTTGCGATTGACCAAAACTATGGCCACTAGCGGAGAGCATGTACGGGTTGGGCCATCAATCCAAGACATAGCCGAAGGTGAGCACCTGATAGAGTCATAGGCTCGCCATACTTCTTGAGGGGTGTACCTATGGTATTTCATCTAGAATCTCTAGACTCCTGTATGAGTCGTTCTGAATTCTGTTGCAAAAAAGTATTTAAATGATTTACGCATTCTGTAAATTTACCAAATTGTGACACTGGAACATAAAGTCTACCCAGCGAAGATCGTGAAACTCGTGAACCGCCCAGAATAACCACAGTTTCGCCTTTTAATTCATGTGAAGTATCTGCATTTGCACAAAAATCTACTAGAAAAGGAATGCAGTCTTTGGGGATAGAAACTGTGGCAACAGAAGTTTCAGTAGAAGCATCTTTTACTAGAACTTCTAGTGGAGTGCCGTCAGCTGCCCGAAACATTCGGTCTACCCAATCTCTGGAATCAAAAACAGTCATCGATCCTCCTTTAACGCTGCTAGTTCTGCGCGCATAAGCTTGATATGGTCCTGAAGCTCTAAAATGGTCGCTGCTGCGTCATCGATAAGTTTCCGTTGCTCGGCACAGGTTTGCGTCAAAGACTTAACAGAATCGACTAGGGGCGTTCCTGCAGCGTATATGCGAGCGGCGATCGCTTCGGGAGGATCTGTGGAATATATTAGCTTGTCATTAGAGAAAACAAGCATAGTTTTATATCTAGAGTCGACCCTATCATCTTTATTAACTGGTCTCAAAAACAATAATTGTTCAGGGTTAATGAACCAGCCGCCGTAATTATCAATAAGACTCATAAAAACACCTATAGTTTATTGAATTTAACCCTAATATCATTCACACATTTTTGGAATTCAGGCAAAGTTTCATGATTATACTGCCAAGCAATGCCTAAATCAATAAGATTAATCTGCTCTTTAATATAAGCACCAGGGATAATCTGACCAGAGTCATCCCTATCCCTACCCATAAGCCAGATAGTGTCAGAAACTTTCACAGCAGCAGCTATATCATGGGTTACCACAATGATGGTGAGATGCTCATCAGTGGCTGCCACTTCAGATATAAGAGCACAAGCCTCATCCCTCATAACCGGGTCTAATCCAGAAAATGGTTCATCCATTAGGAGGAACTTAGGATCGCACATCAATTGCTGGATAATGGCGATCCTCTGCCGCTGACCACCTGAAATTTCAGCAGCATAATAACCCGCACGGTCGGTTAGTTTAAATCGTTCCAGTAGAGATGCTGCCTTAGTCTCGGCATCTTTGGTCCATAAGCCTGAAATTTGGCCAGCCAGGACCAAATTACCCCATACAGTACGATGCTCGAATAGAGGGTAGTGCTGAGCAACTACACCCATCATGCCAGCCTTAACCGGCTTGCGGTCAGCTGTGACTAGTACAGAACCAGAATCCGGTTTACTTAAACCGGCCAAAATACGAAAAAGCTGTGTTTTACCTACGCCGGATGGGCCTAGAAAACCAACAACCTGACCTTGAGTCAGGCCAGGGCGGTGGATATTTTTAATAGCAATATTGATATCCCGCAGTACTTGAGTGTCACCAAATGCTTGTGATACACCCTCTACTGACAGGAGAGTTTCTTGGTATGAGTGCACAGGCTCTGCAGAATCTGCCCTAGCAATCCTCTCGGCGCTTTGTTTTATACCATTAATACTATATGGATTTACACTCATCGGGAAATCCTAAGATCAGCGTAGGGACAAATAAGCTTGCGTGCCCAGCCTAAAAGGTAATCCTGGGTTAAGCCAATAACTAGAATAACTAATTGCAAAGCAAAAACACCATCCAGTTTAAAATGGCGATTTTCGTTAAGCATAAGTGCACCTATGCCGCCATCAGACCGCACTAGCCCCTCAACCATAGTAAGCATCATCCAACCGACTGCTGCATTTTGACGCAGTATTTCCAATGCTTTATCTAAAGTACCTAGAACCACAACCTCCCAGGCAACTCTCCACTCGCTCATACCAAGCGTGCGCGCATGATCAAATTGTTCTTTGGGAATTCCTAGCACTACCGAAACCATGGAGGTGGTATAAAATACCGACATCCCCATGACGAGTAGCGCGACCTTAAGCCACGCACCCTGTAGGTATAAGCCAAATACGAAAGTAAGCCCGGTCAGCCCCAAGAATCTTAACTTCGTAAGAGCGCCCACGATAGGGCGAAAAAGGGGGACGATTACACTATAAGAAATAAGAAGCGAGAGCGCCGTAGAAATAGCAATCGCTTGAATGTTAAGCCACAGGCTCGACAGGATCTCGTTTAACAAGCCCGCATTATTCCATAGGTCAACCAATGCACTGAATATGCCTGCCGGGTGAGGTATGGCATTGGATGCGAAGGTCCAGCCTAATAAAACAAGAACCGCCCAAACCACTATAATGATCTGGGCGGTCGCAGTGTGTACGCTACTATTTGGAGTGAATATATTCATTCACCCACCATACCTTTCATCGATTCGACTTAAGCACGATATCAACACGTCGGTTGGTAGCTCGGCCAGCAGGCGTGGTATTGGGTGCTAGCGGAGCCGTCTGGCCATGGGCATACACCTGAACACGACCTGCAGGGAAGTTAGCAGGTGCACGTCGCTCCAAAAGCTCCTTTACAGCCCTAGCGCGAGCCTCGGATAGCGACTGATTGGCAGCAGGAGAACCGACGTTGTCGGTGTGACCGTGAATCTCTACCACGGTATCAGAAGCAACCACTAGAGTTGAGGTGAGTGCATCCAAATCCTGTACGGCATCGGGTTTAAAGTCAGCCCGACCGGTTTCAAAGTTAATACGCCATGAACGCTTAGCCAGAGTCTCGGTAGTAGCAGGTGCGTCGGTAAATGAGGGGGCGTCAACTGTGCCAGCAGCTACGCCAGCCTCAGACAATTCCCGAATAAAAGAAGTATTGAGGACCTCATCTACAGCGGGATAGGAAGGGAGATCATGAGGGTACTGTTGCTTCATAATGTCGCCAAAAAGCTTATATGCCGAAGCATAAGCGTTGGCAGCACCCTGCTCTAGACCGTAGTATCGAAGATTATCAGCCAGATTAAATACTCGTGAACCGCCTAGTGGGACTAGGTTACCCTGAGCATCTTCCTCTTCTACGCCACGATAATACTTGGCCCAATAGGCGGGAGTCTCTTCGTTATAGATTTTATGACTAGCTTCAGAGGCACGCTTGAGAGCCGCTGGGCCACCCGTTTTAACTAGGTCGCCGCCTTCAAAGGTCGCACGCAAAAGGCCCTTTACCACATCGCGATTTTCGGTATTCCAGCGTTTGATGCCTACAATGACGTTAGCCATCTGTGAGCCATTTTCGCGAGTAGATAGCACTGAAACCAAGCCACCCTTCTTTTTGGCCACAGCTACGTCGCCAGGGGTCCAGGTAACCACCGAATTAACGCATACATTGCGAGTCTCACCAGTTTTCTTGCCACCAGAAACCACTAGGCGATCTTCGCAAGCACCCTGAATATATTTCTCATCCGCTTCAACGAAAGACGAAGTGCCTACCCAATTAAGACAATTTGGATCATAAGTGGTAACATCAGGATTATTGCAGATCTCATTCTCTGAAGCCCAGAACATGGCAATGTTCCAGTCACCATCCTTAAGAACACCGGCAACTAGCAATCCTCGGCCATTCTTAGGATCCTGCTTAACCGCAGGAGGGGCCATGAATTTATCCTCGCCAAATGAGCGACCTGCGCTACCCACGATTTCGGCCTTTAAATCCGGACCTAGTTTGCCTAGCTGTTCATTAAGGCCAGCGAAAAATGATGGACCAGCATCACCCATGATGGTGACGAAGTTGGCGCCAGTATTGCATTGTTTCTTACCTTTGGCCAATTCATTTGCACAGGCAACTAGGTCAGCCTGCATTTTGGAGTAATCGTCCTGACGAGTGATAGTCAGGTTCACGCCATACTTGGCCATCAGGCTACCCTCTACTGTTTGAGGGCCGCCATTTGCTAGAGCTAGACCCATCTGGGCATTCCATGGAATAACCAGCATTCGCACAGGTTTTCCGCCCGTGGTGACTACGGTAGTGCCAGGCAATTCATGCTGGGTAGCCGGAGTAGTTGGAGCAGACTCTTTAAAATCAGTTAATTCTTCCGCCTTTTGAGGCACTACCGATGCCATTTTGACATCACCATGGTTTACCACATAGTGACGTGCGCCAAATACGGCACCAGCCATAAGAATAGCAACGAGCAGCACTTTAGGGGCAGTACGAACCCTAGAGCGTTTAGTAACTTTTGTCATAATAACTCCAAATCAGCGGTTTGCAAAGACAGCTTGTACGCTATCTTGTGTGGAAGTAATGAGTTCTGAGCCCAAGAGTAACTGATCAGAGCGCTTTTCTAGCTGCTCTAGTTTATCCAAGGCTTCCTGTTCGAATACAAGATTATCCAGGTCTACTGAAGCAATAAACCCTTCACTAACCTCCATGAAATTCTCGATCTCGCCCACCTTGCGGGCATAATCGTCGGCCAAATGCTCCATAGCTTGATCATAAAGAGCCCTGGTATCAGGATCACCCTTTAGAATTTTCATTGCAGAGGTAAAAGCACCATAGCTAGCGAGTAGAGCAGCACGTTCTTGCTCCTTAATAGTAACCTCGCTCTCCATGTCCTGAACCATAATGTCGGAAACTTCCTTCATTTTATTCAGCATTTTATAAAGCGACTGCATTTTGGTAAGCATGGCGCCTAGTGTTAGATTACTCTTATCTAATCGACCTGCTTTGCGAGAGTTCAGTACCAGGGCGGCTTTGTTTTGCTCTTGCTTAGCGGCCTGAGCTATACGCAGGGCATGATTAGCCTCGGCCTGATTTTTCTCAATCAGAGTTTGAACTCGATTAATTGACCCTCGGAGATTGGCTATCTGCCGCTCCATATTGGAAAGATTCTGTTTTAGATCTTCTATATAATTTTTTAGAATACCGATAGGGTCGATTTCAATAAAGAAACCAGTAATAGCCCTCATGGCTGATCTAAAGAAGTAAGATGTGAGTGCACGTACATTTGAATTCCAAATCGGTGCCGTTAGGATAACCAATGCACCGGCCAGGAGGGTGGCATGTACGGTATTTTCTAGGATAGAGACGATGTAGGGCAGGGCTTTGTAAAGCAGATAACCGCCACCACCAGCTGCTATAGCAGCAAAAATAATACCGGTTTTGCCCTCTGGCTTTTCCCAAAATGAACGGTCCACGGTTTTCTGTAAGTCGGTCAAGTCGGTCATTCTCTATACCTTTCCTAATGAAGAAATCTGGGATTTCCGCTCATTTAGTTCTTTACGATAGGTGGCGATAGCTGCAGCAAACTGAGCTTCGGTATCTGCAATTTTGCGAGTTTCCTCTGAAATCTCGGCTTCCAGTCGAGCACAATCCTGATGACACTTGGCTAGCTCTTGTTCTAGTCTAGCGCGATTGGCAAGGGCGGTCTTAAGCTCTGATTCTTTAGCACCAATTCGAGTTTGACGAGTTTTAGCCGAAGCAGCCGCAGCCTCGCGCTCCTTTTTATCTAGGGCCTGAATGCACTCATCAACATCAAGGAGAATATCTGTAACTGATACTTTTTGTGGAGCCAGAGCTGCTAATGTAGCTCTAAAGCGAGTAGTATCATCAGCAATAACAGCTGCCATGCTGTTTGAGATAGTTAGGAACTGGCTGTAAGCTGGATGGGCAGCCACCTGGATTTCCTGCTCTAGGAGCTTACGAATTGCAGGATCTATATCCTCAGGAGTTACTGAGACTATTTGAGGCTTGGGAATTGCGGCTACAGGAGCAGGTACAGGTTCAGGTATTTCCTCAACCACCATATTTTTCAAATACCCTAAGACACTCATTCAGCCCTACCTTTCGGATTTGCAGCGGCGCCAGCCACCAGCACACATGAATCGGTACCCCGTACAGGGCCGCTCACCTTCAAATTATTACCCAAGTTGGAGCCCTTATTTCTCAATTCAGTGGCCCTGCTGATATATTTTGTAAGTGCTGGATTTGAATTAATCTGAAGATCACAGCCAGTTTTATGAGAGTATATCATATTACCGGTATACTTTACCGCCGGTTCTTCGGCACAATCTTCGCATACCGTAACACGTCCAGGTTGCCCCAGACGGGAGCGTGGATCATACTCGGATTCGCAATTAGAGCACTTTCTCATAACAACACCAAAAGAGTAGGGGAGCCGCTGGGCTCCCCTAGACATATAACGACTTGCAGCCGCTCGATTAGTTAATTATCACCATCACGCCATTTGCGACAGGCAGTCCGGTTCTCCTCTTTCTTGCGATCGAGGTGAGCACCAGCGCCAGGGCGATCCCACGCTGCTCTAGCTACAGGTCTGGGTGTGCGGACCTTTGCTCTTTTTTGTTTAGACATAATTGTATCTTTTCATTCAAAAATGAAGTAACTTCAGCGAAAACCACCATAGCGGCGATAGCGGCCCACATAGTGCGACTCATCATTTTGAATCCTCCGTATTTGCAATAAACTGCGAAAAATCTACTGGTGACAGCTCTCTAATCGTGTATACCAAGGGTATAACTTCGCACTTATCATAGACAGCTGTGCTAACCACGTATGATAAGTGACATTTCAATGCCCCTACACTAGGCCAAACCTTACCCTTTTTAGAGAAAGATGGTACACGACCGCCATCAGAATACGAGCCATTGGGATGACGGATTTTGTAGCAGATTTTCTCTTTCATCCGTCTCGATCCACCAGCAATGATAGTTTATCGTGAACTTCTTGAATAATGGACTCTGAAGCAGATAGACGATCATCATCATCCATATCTTCGGCAGACTCCATATGCTCCGAGATTTGCTCCAAAACCTCTAAAATAATTTCCTGCGTATGTAAATCAAGCATGCAACACCTATTCCGCAAACCCTAGCTCCCTAAAGATAGGGTCTATTTGAATAACTGAATTTGATGGACCAATATTAATATATTCACAATACCGACGCGCATATTCTACATGGCGTGTAGAGGAGCGCAGAGATAATTTAGCAATCCTACGCACATCGTCCAACCAATTAGCCGGTAGCTCAATATGAGATGTAATCTTTTTTACAGCCTTAGTGGTTTTACGGAACATTCCCGCAAATGTATGGGAGCTAACTGTGTCAGTACTATTGCAAAACTGTGCAAAATCAATTGCATAGCCAGATAACTTGTAATATAAATGATTTACTTCTTGTGACTGGAAGCGGAGGCCGGTCCTAGGCCAATAGTGAACCTGAGCGCCAACCATAGATACTTTACCCAAGTATAGTAATGACTCACCAGCAGAGTCCACCACAACATCACCGGGGGATAGTTTATTCTGGCGTATGGTCGGCTGAGCACGGAGTACATTTTGTTCTAGACACTGAATATACTGCTCTGAACCTACCCTGATAAGGGTAGCACATAGCGAACTGCCGCGAACCATCCACACGAATTGACCACCCAGGATGCCACCCTCAATAGATGAATATCGAGCACATTCTAGGAAAGAATCATACGACATATGAAAAAGACGATTATCTGGGTCTATAAGCCTAACGGCACTATCGTAAAAATCATAGATTCTGAGAGATGATAGGGGTGTATTAGTGGTACGGGTAGTGGCATTTCGTTCCCGCGAAAACACCTCTATAGGTCGCAGCGTGATATTCTGTTCGGGAGGCGCAGGTGGGGGAGCAAGCCCCTGGTAAGAGGGGCTGCCCCTGTAATAGACATAATCAGGGATCTGCATTTCTGGCTTCATCTTCTAGGCCTTTAAATCTATTGCTATTGAAAATTAGCGATAGACGATTTGTAGTATCGGGTCGCGTGTGCGGCGATAAATGAGTTCGACCTTTACTGGCTGCCAATATAACTAGGCATGCGGTAAGAATATCAGATTCGTGCGATAGAGCAGATTGAGATACTGGCGTAAGCCCGGTATGGGTCACACCCACTACTTTAGGCTTAAGCTCTGAAATTCTCTTCACGGTAGCCAGTTTAAGATCTAGGATTTTGTTAATATTATAAGTGGTCATTTTAGCTCCTTGAGTAACGGTAATTTTTTAAGTAGTGGATAAACAGCTGATTTATCAATTGGCGCCAATCCTAGAGCCATTAGCTGACCTCCATAGGGAGGGTCGGGCTCGCGAATTGCCGCAAATTGGACTGAATTCTCTACTAAAAGTCGCTCAAGAGCCAAAAGTCTAGCTTCATTTTCCACTGCTAGAACTACAGCACAGGTTCCTACAGGCAGATCCCCTGGTGAACTTTCCCCCGCAGCATGTACGATCTGGGCACACACTATGCCCAGCGGCAGGTCTTGCCTAACAATCACATAGTGATACAGTATTTTTACCTCTTCAGGTTTTCGGTCAATGGTACATAACAACTCCTATTAACACGGCACCAGCGGGACTCGAACCCGCATCTCTCAACTCATCACGCTGAGTATGTTACCAATTGTCACCATGGCGCCCTAATGAATCATAAATGAATTCACAGCATACGGGATAGTATTCATCGAGTCGGACACTATCTTTTCAGCTATCTTCATACAACTTGTATCTAAATCCCTCTTTTTATGTAAAAGCTTCTTAAGGGACGGGGTATTGCGGTATGCCTCTAGTATCTGTAACAAATCATCTCGCTCTAGCTGAGATTCTAGCGAAACACCTAGAAACTCCTTCATCTCGTCCCAATCAATATTTTTTTTTATTGTATGTAACCTCTGCCTGCCGTCGGCTGGCAATCCATTGCTGATAGAGTCGATAAAAGATTCGACTCTGGCCTTAGTTTCATTTAGAATCTCAAATAAATCTATATACTCTTCCGTGACACTATTCATTAATATTACCGACATTGTCCTTTTTACTTAATTTTGTTGAACAAATCAACAATGATTTTGCTCAAGGTATCCTCTACCTTGCTGCGGTGAATAGGGGTTCCATCACCACCATATTTGTGACACACCTCGTGAACTATGGTGGCTATTAAAGTGTAGCGCTCACCAAGACACCTTCTGGCAATGCAAATATCGCCACCACTATATAACCCTAAGATTTTATTGGTTTTGAAATCTACTACAGTAAATCGTGATGGATCAATTGATTCGTATGGCGAAATAAGCTGCCAGGCCCACTTAATTGAATCGAACTCCTGCTCGCTCAACTCTGAAAGTGAGTACTTGCGTACAATATCATGTACTCCAGACTGAGCAATTTTATCAACAGTTGATTTAACACGGCGCAATAGTCGTAGCAAGTGAGAATTTATCTGAACTCCCACCATATTCCAATCAGCTACACGTAAAGCCTCATCTTGATTAGCTACAGGAATTGCATCAGGCCCATATTTGGAGTCAAATGCAACACACAGAGCCCTTTCAAAATCAGATGGCATACTAAAATCAGCATCAAATGCTAGTGCTTCACCGCCATTTGCTTCCAAAATATCCAGAATTTTCTGCGGCGTGATGGCACCAGAAACGGTAGCCTCTCTTAAAGCCGCAGCCACCAGGCTTTTGAATGCATGCGGATCAGGGGCTTGGCGGTCCCGGTTTAATGAGATTTTAGTTAAATCATAACCGTAAGCGTGTGGTTCACTTAGATCGGTGACAAAAATACCCTTAACATAAAGCTTGCCAGTATGCCGTGCGTCAGTTAGGATAGAAACTTTTGCAGTGGGAATACACTCAGGATATTTGTCCAGGAAAAGTAAGCGACTCCTAGCAGACAACCACTCCTCTGGTGGAATGCCCTCAACTATAAACGTCAGCCCATCATTGGGGGTGGTGGCAGGGGCCATGGAGAAATATAGAACGCGGGTATTGAACTCAGGGCAATGATCTAGTTCTGGTTTCCAGACCTCGGCACCATTGAGAATGGTAACCTTGGCCCCTAAATGAAGTAGAACCGCTACAGCCAGCTTGTAACCCTCGCCAAATTCACCCCTTTGATTGGAGTTTCCGCGCTTTGACGACATGCCTAAAACAAGGGTTTCGCGAGCCAGTGAAGCCCCTACGTTAGTAACTACCAGCTTTTTAGTTGATGGGCTATATCCATATTTCAGCAAATTACCCAAGTTATGCGAGTCAATGCCATTTTGCATTAATTCTCTAATGCACTGCCACCATGACCAATTAACATAATTAGGAGAAATTGATAATGGTACGCGCATATAGAATCTTTCGTCAATAGTTATTGAAAACACATATCAGAGTCATATTTAGCTGTTCTGCAATTCTTAAAATAAAGATCATCGTCACAAGGCCCTAGCGTATCACCATAATCGAGAAATGTCTGAATAGACTTAGAATCTATGCAGATGGTAAAATGACTGTCATCAACAGATGTATGACACACAGGTGTTTTTGTGTCTGGATTATAGGTATTCCTACCAGATGCAATAGCCAGCAGACTGGTAGAAAGTAAAATTAGAGCTATGATTGAAACGGTAAATCTATCCATACCTAACCTTTGCGCCTAGCATATTCGCGTGTAGCATTCACGGTATGAAAGGTAGAATGATTACCGTCGTATGAAATACACGCGAGTTTGCCACCGAATACGCAGCCAAGATCAAGACCTGTGGCGTGAGCGAACCTGACAGGCTCAGTGGCATCTATAAATGCCTGATGTCCAAAGATAATATGACCAAAACGACCATCGTATACATCTGCCCAGTACGAGTCAGATGAAGTCTCCTCTCCTAACCTTAGCATCTGCCCTTCTCTATTAACATAGCGAACATACATAACCAAATCATCACTCTTGTGTGGCGAATCAGGGGTGGGTAAATGCTTCATTCTAGGAGTTATCCCTCCATGCACAATAGCAAATCTCCCTTCCGGATCTCGATAGGACAGTGGAGAGTTATCCATCCACATAGCAGCCTGGGGACTGAGCGCACCATGTACCTCAGCCAATTCGCGGCGTTTGGCAGCCAATTCCTGTGCAAGTTTAGGATTTTTTCGCAATGCAATGCGATAACGCTTATGCTTGATATCGTGATTTCCCATAATTGAAATTGTGGGAGATACCAAGGATCTTCTGTATAGAAAATCTACAACACCTGCGGAATCTGGCCCACGATCTACCATATCGCCAGCAGAGATTACCACATCATCGCGGGAGATCTCAGCAATACGAAATAGCTGCCTAAGTTCGGATAGGCAGCCATGTATATCGGTGAATATATGGGTCCTCATTCGGTAAAACTCGAAGTAACGGCACTGAGTGCGCTGCCCATCTTCTGTCGAACACCGGCAATACGGGCTTTCTTATCAGCAAACGCCTTGCTTTCCTGCGCTAGGCCGGGATATGTGTCGATAATACCAGCCACGGTCTTGGCCTGTGTTCCAAACCACCAAACAGTAGAGTAATTTTTAGGATAGGTAAGCCCAAAGATGATTGTGGTAATAAATTCTAGCTCGGGTCCTTCTGCACAAATGGCATCTACATCAATAGCATCAACGCCGTCAGGTAAGGATGCGCCCTTACCCAAAGACCACTCAATAACAGTGCAACCAGACTTATCAATTACAGTGAGCATGCTAAACCTCTTCTGTTTTAATTTTTTCAACTACAGGTGGTAGCGGGGAATAGGGGTTTGTTCGCAGAGCATTTGAGAATATACTCTCCATATTTCTTTCAAAAAGACCCTGATCTTTGACTGACATGAGCGGGTAAAGGTATAAAATTAGATGATCTGAAGCTGATACTAGGCGAGCCTCCCATTCGGGGGATAGCTCATATCCCATATCTATAAGATATTTGGCGGTAATTGATATACTACACCATGCATAATACAGTGAACAGAAGATATCAAATTCAGAACCACCAAGACGTTTAAGTGCAAATCTGGCCCGCTCATCGGCAATGTCGTCATCGTTCAAGTTTTGGAGCAGAAAGATGGCTTCTTCAGCCCTGCGGTAGAATCCAACATTCCGACTTACCCATTTAAACATATGATAACAATCTCTCGCTCTGAGCGTCGATATATTCCGTAGCCTGGTCGCTTAGATTTTGTGCAACCACCCGCTCTTTAAATGATAGGGTGCCACGTAATCGATCAGCCCATGCATTGCGAGTCTCTATATTACACAGCAGCACTACTAGTTGGGCTTTAGCTGCAACGCTGCCTTTGATAGAAAGAAAGCCGGGGAAGTCGCAGGTGTCCATAATGTAGCCTTGTAGTTTAGGTGTGTTCTGAAATTGGGTGACGAGTAAGATTTTTCAGATCGAAATGAAAGTCAGGATTAGATCCGTTAACCTTCGCATAATGATTGGTCAAACTAACCGGGTCGGTGGCAACCATAGGAAGCATCATGGGGTTACAGCATACCACCTGGGAGTCAAGCAGGAAGATAACGCGACTTACACCGGCCTGGGCTAGCAGGTTGGCGCACAGTGGGCACGGCTGTGAGGTTCGCGGGTCGCCTGCGTCCTGAGCGCGATTAAAGCGGTACACGCAGACCTTGCTCCCTTTCAGGTTCGTGGACTTGCTCAGGAGATCGACTTCAGCGTGAACAGAGCACTGAAAGTATGAGAAATCACGGCGATAACGAATGGAGTTGGCGCCCCAGTTAACAACATTACCTCCCCTAATTTGGAGAGCGACCACCAGGTGCTGATGATCATTTGAGTGCTTGCGAGCGATTCGCTCGGCAAAAGCGATATGATTATAATACATGCAAAATTCCGTAAATTATATGTCAAAAGAGATTACATCAGCGACTGTAGGTTTTGGTACTACAGGTGGTTCTTCTAATGATAAGTATAATTGTTCGGAATCTGTGGGAGACACTAGGATATCTTCAATCATCCAAGCAGGAACTAATTCTGTATCCATGTGATGCCTCCGGGGCTAGTGCTGGGTGGTGCTGATCCATATAATACACAGCCACCGTTCGCTTAATTTATTAATTCTTATAAGCCAGAAACTCCATACGCAAAGGAGCCACTAACAAAATTGGTTGCGGATTCAAAGGTAGGAAATAGTATCGTACCCTTATGCTTAATAATTACATTATACTTGATTATGCCCCAACGCTCAGCCAAGTATTTATTAAGTAGGGGGATATGTGCGGCAGGATAATCAACTTGCCACCAAGCGCCCGCTATCCCGGCAGTCCAATGACCGGCAGTTATCTGTCTATTATCGAGCTTGGTGATTGAGATTTTTGACATAGAATTTAATAAAATCTCCAGCTACATCAACAGCAGATTGAAAAGTTCTAGTGTATACCCAATTACTGGCCGAAGAGGTTATTACAGAACCGCAAGGGCCGCCCGATGAGGTCGAAGTATCGAGAAACTTTTCCCATACCAAAGAGCAGTCTGAGGGTGGTAAAACTCGCCACAGATCCATGTGCCATTTACAAATTCGAATCTTATTATGCAACTGGAGCCTCTCTGGTTATTGATACAATATAGTCTGGATGCAACAACGCCTGTTGTTCGGCAATTAAGTAAATTCTGGCAGCAGTATACTCGGCAGAATATACTGTTTCGGTTATTTTAAGACCAGGCTGATCCACATCCTCCATACATTCGTGAAGAGTCACAATCCAAACGCCGCCGTTAGTGGACGAGGTTCTGGTAACAGAGATTATATCCTCCTCAAAAGAGTGCGAGGCAATATAGTGTGTTCCTAATTCAGTCTGAATAACATAGAATTCGGTTATATCACCCTCTTCATTTGCTCGCAACCTATGAACTATACAAGTGCCACTACCGGGCAGGGGTGGACCTATAGCTACAGAGTCGCCAATATATGGTGTCATAATTTATAGTAATGGCAAATTGCCGGTGATTTTATCAACTTCTGCTACTTTAGCAGGGCCTACTGCTACGGCAGTTTTAGTAGGAACTCCGTGAAATTCGGTATAACCAGAGTCTGTGATGAGCGACGTGGGGAGACGAGCAGCTTTAGCGGCCTCATGGATAGCGATTAATTCAGCCTCAGAATTAACATATACACAGATTTTGGGCTGACCAGACTCCAGCCACATAGCCAGTGTGGGCGATCGAGTATCCATGTCAAGTACGGCAGTAACGCTAGCGTGAGCGCCCTGAGCAACCATTTTACCCTTACGACAATTCAAATCTTTTCGGATTACGAGAACCTGTTTCCAACGGTATGATTCCATAAATTACCATTCTTCTGACAGGGCCAACACCTTATCAGTGCAAGGTACATAGGTAGCGGAGTAGATGGTGCCTCGGTTTATAAGGGCAAAGCAAAGCCCAGAAGAAGGATGGTGTAAGAAAAATGGCTGTGGCTTTACAAATTCATCAAAATTAGCTTTGCTACAGCCCGAAAGACCCATAACAATCAATAAAAGTAGAAATTTCATTCACCCACCCTACCAACACGATGGTGTTGGAGTATATTTCGTGCCTGCGATCGATAATCATCGCGTAGCCACTCAGCAATTTCGTGCCAGGCTTGTGGAGGGCCCAATCCCAATGTTTGACGGTCATCTGCAGCAATTACGGCACTTTCAGACTCGTACAGTAGAATTGCCAATTCCTCATTATTTAAGACTCGCATCCGAAACCATCCTTGTGACATAAATCACAGCTTGACCTTAAGTTATGAGCGAATTTAAGAAATCCAAATCCGTGACCGCAATGAGGCCCATCATACCATACATGCATGGAACCCCATACCCAGAATTTAGTAAAATATAATGAGATATATCGGTTTACAGGACCAGCGCGATAAGATCCATCTGGGTTAATTATTCTGTTTTCCAGTAGAATGCGCCACCAAGAAAAGCACAGTACCCACTTAGAATCCTTATTTCTGGTGAACGGAACTGGCAGTATTACCACTCTCTACTCCCGAACATTTGGGACAATCAGATTTCAAACTATGACTAAAGCTAAGCCAGCCAATATTATATACGCAATGTGGGCCATTATACCAAACATGATCGACCCCCACCCCAAACTTACGGCTGAGGCTAAGCATAGCATATCGGCTGTTCAGATAAGAACACCAGCGTCCATCCCAACTTAAAGTCTCCTCTTCTACGGAAAATTGCGTAGGAGAGATTCGTACGACCCATCGTACGTCGCCTAGCTGTGAAAAAGGAATTGGTATTACCATGACAATACTTTCTTTTTAAGACGAGATACTACACTAGCTCGCGTTCCGGGCCTAGTCCAGCGAGATTCGGTAGCATAACGCTCTATCTCTTCAAATGCTTTAGCATAGTTGGCTTCATGAAAAGTCCGGCCCAGACGCTCCAATACATGCATGGCAGCTAGCTTTTCTTCTGGCCTAGCGGCAGGATCATTGATCGTACGCACACACACCTCGCCGATATGCTCGTCAATCCAGTCGCAAGCGCAATCATTCCCCAGTGGTTTTTCGCTCCAGGCTCCCATGACTAACTCCTTCAAAAATACGTTCTACTTCGTTATATGCGCCTAGCAATTCGCCATTCGCATCAAATAAAAATACAGCACCACACGAATGTACGGCAGTAACGCTGCTAGCTAAAATTGGGGCTGGAATATATTTCGTTATAGTGAAATCCAGCTGAGCCGATGGTTCTTTTATATAGGGTAAGCCTAGGCTTATGAATGTATCAATCAAGCGGAATCTCTGGGCGACGGAATTTGAACTTCTGGTCGGAGTATGTAACTATCCAGCCGACTTTCTGGTACAGGTCGATAATTTGTAAATACCTGGCAATAGGACCTTCCTGAAGGTTGTTCATGGAACATAACTCCTCAAGTAGTTCGCCTAAACGGATAGTGCATTCATCGTATATTAACCTCTCACGGAGAATGGCATTAATATAATTGATGACATTATCAGGTACTTCAACTTCAATAAGTTCCTGTGGTCTTATAGGTTCAACTGCCATATTTACTCCAATACAGTGCCAGGCCTTAGCCACAGTAGGCTAACCGTGCATTCCGCATAATCAACTTGTCCGCGCACCCTAAGCTCCATAGCTTTAAGGATAACGATCGTATTCGCCCCACGCTCAGCAGCCCACCCTTTTAACTTTTCATGTGCCAAATGAGTAGCTTCGTCGTCTGCCAGGTCTGGCGGTAGGTCAAAAGATATGATTATAGCACAATCTTCTATAAAATAGTAGATCGTATCCGCCTCTCGTACATACTCCCAACGCCGTAAGTCAGGTCTATACCGCTTACATTCAAGCGGGATATTCCAAAGGCCTAGCCGATTCATGATAATTTGCATTACTATACCGCATCAAAAGCAGAAATTGGAGCAGAACACATGCATCCATCAACACGGTCATTGCAAGTGTCGCAATAATTACCATCCGCACAAGACCTAACTTTGGGCGGAGGTTGAGGGTTGATTTTGAAAGCAGGGGTGGCTCTGCCGCAGAATGGACAGTACTTTACTAAGACGTAGTAGTGCTGTTTAAAGCCCTCTGGATGATGGACATGGGATTTCGAGCCCATATACCATGAAGGCTTGCTGTCAAATATGTCCGCCGCTACATGCAATTTACCGGCTTCACAACAATACAGCCGAGGTAGCTCCGACACAATCTGCAGCCTGCGCTGATACCAGGTGTCATAAATATCGTAATTCATGAGCGCAACTCCTCGTGCTGAGGTATCGACTTTGGATCAAATGACCCTAGCCATGTAGCCTTAAAATCATTTAAGATGGCCGGGTCCGCCCTAGAACGACCCAGAAAAGGTGCCAAAGCAGGTAAATGTCGACCGATATCCGACTTGGTATACACTTCTATTCCAGTATTTAACAGGTAACTCTGTCCCATTTGAAATGCCAGCATCTTATAGAAGTCAATCAAGGCGGTGTTTTTGCGCCCCAAATCTAAGATTGTATCAAATCTAATTACTTCTAATAAAGCGTATTTATCTATAGCGGTTCCCGATAGGGCTGCTTTAATATCCATCCGCCAGCATGTACGCGACATAAAACTAAGGATAGCTCGCATAGACCGCAATGCCTTAACACCAGAATCTCTGGGTAACAAGCGGGTTATATGTAGCGGATGTGATTGCGGGTGCAAGTCATATGTGGTGGCAACTGAGTTATTTACTTCATCAGGCGTGCCCTTAAATACATCAACCACCACACCGTCTCGTATTACGGCGAGATTGATATTAACCTCGCGATCAAAAAGAGGCTGATATTCAGCCTCTAATTGCTTGATTTTATCTCGGCATTCGGCCACGAGGCCAATAGAGTCGACCAGAACTATGAGATCAACATCTTGGCTATCTTTTGAGCCGAATACATAATACATATTCATCCATTTCGGAGAGCATAAAGCGCTCGGTTAATTTCCATGGAAAGTTTGTCAGTATAAAGCTGTTTGGTGGCTACAGGTGGCATAGTAGCCCATTGCTCTTCAATCGACTGGCGAATGTCTAAAAATGCCGGGGTATTTGAGGCTACGGGTCGGCAGTCATAAACTACTTGTAGTAAATCATCACCGTGATCTTCCACAGTACCAACCTTGAGTGTATCTCCAGGAATTACCTTTAGAATACCAGGTAAGGATTGTTTATTGCTGTCGGTCTTAGGAGCCTTCATAACCATTTTCGAAGAGCCATCAGCATATTCAATATATGATAATTTGGTGGCAAAAGACATCGTATCACGGTTGTGGCGGTGCAACAATCCAGCCCCCATACCAAATGCGACATTCTGAGCAGAGAACTCAGCCTTTAGCACGGCACTCAGAATATCCCTAATAGTACCAATATCAATACCGTCACCCTGAATGACTGCACTATTATTGAGCACCTTATAGCCCTTTTTATTATAGGTAAATCCAAAGGCAGCCTGACAAGCGTACAGTGCCTTCATTACTGACTCTACCGGATCTCCCGAATCAGGGCGAACTACCATAGTGCCACCCTTAGCCTTTACGTCTTTGGCTACAGCTGGCAGGATTCGCTTCAGGAAAGCATCATAATCATAGGAGTCAGCTACGCAAGCAAATACACCGTGGCCAAAGCGCGTTACTAGGTTACGCACTGCGTCTAGCTCTGAGGGCCAGGCAGTCATTACCGAGTGTTCGGTAGCTGGGATGCTTTGAGCAAATGGCTTGCCGCCATTAAGCATATGTGCATATTCTGCAGCAATAACAGTATCAGTACCATCAAAGTTAAGTAGGTGTGCTGCACCACCCAACATTGCCTGCTCTTCAGAAGAACAGCCACGATAGCCGAAATCATGCAAACGGCTATTTAATAACCAGCGGGCATCATCATCCACACTGCGATCAAAAGCTGCAGAAATAATCGTTTTTACATGGCGAGAGAGCGTTGCCACATTGCTGGTATACCAAACGGAAGTCAGTACGGTTTCCAAAAAGGTAACCAGCCGAGAATACTCGCCCTCTGCCGTAATCTGATATACCGGAATGTGTGGATAGATTACAGTACCTTCGGGTAACGCCTGCAAACGCACAGGGAAATATCCATTGTTTTCCTTAATGAACTTCTCAAAAAGTTTACGAGGAAAAGGATAAGGAGTAAGCCCAGCGTTGTGCTGCAGGTAAAAAGCTTCCGCTTCAGCCAACTCATCCAAAGTCCACTGATGATTTAGGTACTTCTCTACAATGTAATCGATGCCGTAAAATACGATCCGATCATCATCTACTCCACTGTACGGCTTCCGAAACTCACCATATGCAACCATCTTACGTGCATCTGGGTATAAATCGGGGTGGGAGAGTTTATATGAATCGGTCTTGAGAAATTTGCTGATATTCATGGTATTTTCCTTATTTTTAATTTACTCTTCGCGTATTTCGCTTAGAGGTTAACGTACACTGCTCAACATATCCATAATGATATCGTAATGATCTTCGAAAAGCTGAGAGCTTAAAGTGGCTACATCGCAGAATGGCACCCACTTTACTTTGCTGGTATTCTTACCCGGCTCTACATCGAAAGAGTAGTGGTCAGGCAGTTTCCACAGGTGTACTGTGGTAATCGTTCGACCGCGCAAAGAACGCTTGGGATTATCGAAAGTACGACTGGTCAACAGCCACTCAGGTTTTAAATCAATACGAGTTTTCTCACGGGCATTATCAATAGCCGACTTCAGGATTGTCTCGTTCTGGTCTACAAACCCACCAGGCAAAGCCCATAGCCCCTTACCAGGAAAAGCCTTGCGGTTACATAGCAAGACATGTCCTTTCCAAAGGATAATATTGTCTGCCGTTTGAAAGATTACCGGATACTTGAATTTAGAGATTTCTTCCCTATAAAACTTAAGGAAATCAAACTCAGCCTTAATTGACTTATAGTGATCGGTAGCCATCCAATCGCGAATAAATGCAGCCACGCCAGGGGTTACCAGCGGAACCCACTGGTCAGACAACCCAGAGAAAATTAACTGGCGACACATAGTGCCATTCACCGTATCTTGGGAGCCATCACGGGTAAGAGTGCGGGATTTCCACTGGGGGAACATATTCAAATAGAACGTACTCTCATCCCGATCCACCCCATACAAGTAAATATCCACGGATGTATCGGCAGAGATTGCCTCCCTAATAAGGGAAACACTGTCTCGAACCGCCTCTTGGACATTCATTTGCCAGGCAGCATTGGAATAAATAGAGTCTTTTATTGGTGAAATGAACACTCTCTTATTTCCACAGATAAAATGGAAATCAGAGACACGACGCACGGTATAGCCGCTATCTGCAAAGCCTCGTGCGATCATTTCTGCGCGGTCTAGGTCAGTCCAAGGATCCTTCGGTGTTCTAGGGCGCTGTGATGACCCCAGCAGAATGATTAGCTCGTCTGAACCTGTTAGAGCTGGAATTAGTACTTCTTGCAAATGTGAGCGGTGGACAGGCTGAAAACGGCCAATTACCACCGACACGGAATGTGTCGTATTCATCGTGGGTATCTCCCCTATGTGCAGACTCGGTGCATATTTTTGCTGGTGAGTCTGATAAACTGCAGTATTATTAGATGCTGGGCGCGTCGGAAGCTTTCGGTGCGCACTGATTTTGCTAATTTGACGTCGAGAAATGGTAGGCCAGGTCGGGCTCGAACCGACATTTGCAACAACCAATTACGTTTCTACCGCTTATAAGACGGCGACGGTACTGGCCTGTAATACTTTAGATGAAATATACTCTAAAAACTTCTCGAATTCTTGCTTAACAAAATCAGGGTTGTACTTACCCATGTCTTTTATTACATATGATTCGTATCCATGCTCCTTAATTTTCTGTAATTTAATACTGTCTCTTGATTGAACCTGTTTTAGCGAGTGATTTGAGGATAACTTATCCTTATAGTGCCAAATTCCATTCCAAAGAATAGCGAGTTTCAGTGATGGTATTATTACATCCGCATCCCAACCATCAAAAATGGGCTGATTATGAATAGCATCCGGGTATTTGGACAGGCATAGTTCATAAAAAAGCACTTCGTTTTTGCTACGGAGTACCTTTAGGGCAGCGGATTTCTTGCCGTTGACCTTACCTGCACACGTAGGTGAGCAGTACGTGCGACTCTTGTACACACCAGGCACGAATATATCTATTCCGCAGACCGCACACTTGTTTACTGTTGTAAAATTTTTGCACTTCACCCTCGAACACTTGCATTTAAAAGATAAGTTGCCATCATACCTTACATAGGTATGTGTGGTGCATTTAGCGCGATCTAAATCGTTACGTCTGAGGCTAGCCTCGGAAATACTCTTGTTCTTAAGAGTCCTATCCTCTGTAGACATTTGTCTTGCAAGATACTTATTAGAGCACTGTCGAGAGCAGCAATTCTTATACTCCTTGCCGCCCGACTTACACGTAAACTCAATACCACATTCCGGGCATTTGCGTGTTATGGTGGTATACTTTTGGCTCATACTCTATCTATACAGCGCTGCGTTGCACACCTACACATATAACAGGCGGCAGGTGTTCGCGTAATTAATTTAAAACCACCGGTCTATTTCTGAAAGCGGGACATGCGTGACGGTCCCTTCGGCATAGGTACCACACTTAAGTTGCCACTCTTGCGTGGCAGTGTCGTAAATCAATTCCTGTGGGCATACAGTAACCGTGTATCGAGTGCCGTCTGGTTTGGTGCCGCTGATTTTAACCGGCACATTTGGGTACCCAGTTTGATCTCTAAAATCTGCAATTTCGGCTAGTTGCACTATTGGTTGAGTGGAATCTCGGTTTGGATCAAGGTGATCATTTTGGCGAGGAAGCCTAAACCAAGTGTGAACCTTGTCGATTTCAGCGCAGAGTTCGGCCAATTGGGCTTTAGAGGAGGCTAAATCAGCTAGGGCGGTTTCCAATTCCTGCTTTAATTTCTTGGACATTTTACACGCTCTACCAAGAAAGCTATGCGCTTACGGTTATCTGTGTTGAATAGTGGTGCTGCGCCGGTATGATTTCCGGGGACCGGCTCATCGACTAATTGCCCCGAAAGTAAAGCTATTAGCTCTACAGTCTCGCGAGGTGTTAGCGTAAGCACAGTGGCCCAATCAGTTTCATCTACTTTCATTGTTAATCTCGGAAAGAATCAAGCAGTGCTCTTATAGAGTGCGTTTCTTGGCGATCGGACCACTCTCGGGCTGTGCTTCGTAAGTCTTGAGCTAACTTACCCCAATCCACTGGTTGAATCTCGCGTATTTCAAATGTGGGTATGATAAGGGGTGCAAATCTAGATGACTCTGATAGTGGGGCAGGCGTATGTATTGTATACGGGTACCGATTTGCTCTAATGTGCTGACAAGACCGTCTGCCACATGAACGGCATAGCTGAGAGTATCGATCTACAGGTTGATCCATCATTTTTGAATGCCATAGATATGGCAGGGACCTTCCTGTGCGAAGGCCGCATTGTGGTTGAATTCCCTATATGGTCGATCTGATAGCAATAACTCTGCTACACAAACATCCTCCCATATATAGGAGAAGGTATGACCTACAGTCGCCCAGTTACATGCCGCAATCCACCGTTTGCCACTAGGATCGGAGCCTACGGCAGCCAGAATGGTGCCACCACTATGAAGGTGGAGATTATATATGCCATGTTCAAGCTGGGCGGCTTCTTCTTGCGTCATTTTTCCCTCAATTCAATTAAACATCTAGAGCAGATAAATGATTCGTCTGGGCGTTCAGACTGCACATATGGCGAGCCTGGAAGTGGATCTCCGCATATGGAATAGGCTGAGTATGAATCTGCATCTTCTGAGTAGTGCCAAATCCGGGTGCCAGAGTACATAACCCAGTGGCGTGCCTCTACATATAACCGAGGCGGTGCTATCGCTAAGTTAATTTATTGCGCATGCGTCACAAATACATAATCTAAGCCGCATTCGTCCAAGATCTTCTGAGCTTCGCGCACCACCTCAAATGGCCAGAGGCTGATTAGTCGGCGGGAGCCATTAAGCTCTGATACTCTAATATCCGATATTAGTTGGTAAACTTGGTCATAAAAAGTCATAGTAGTTCCACCCATTCCTCGCCAGAGGCATATGGTATCTCGCACTCTTGCAATATATCGCATATTTCTGCAATAATTTCTGGATAACCGGGAAATACAGCCATAAGTGGAATATCGGTCTTAGAATCTAATCTAGCAAACCAAGATATTACACCTTCCACTTTTTCAAAATCTACGCTTTCGTTTTCCATAAATTGAGAGACCTAGTACGAGCGGGTATATAAAAATACCTGTCAGCAGCAGAAATAACTGCTGAGGCAAGTTATGATGGGCGGGCAGCACATTCCAGACCATGCACCCTAGTTCGTAAAACTGATTCACTTGTCGTGCTCTTGGTTGGATATAAATTGAGTCGCTATATCTGTAGTATCGCTCGTGTCTACCGATAGCATTTTTCGATCTGGTTTTGGTGGCGACAGTGGTTTCGCACGGACAGGAGGCGTTCGGGGTGGAGGGGGCTTCTCCATCCTCTCACGAATGACCAGTACAATGTCATATGCAATATACAGAGCGATGCCTAGTAGGAGATACAGCAATTTCACTCCCGGAGTAGCATTTGCTTGGCGCCATCTAGCCACGTAACAAGCTCTAATTGAGAGCCAGGCATATATTCTATATTATTTGAAAATGGCATAGCTATCACTTTGCCATCTGAAAAATAGAATATAGTTTGTGATTCACATCGCTCTACCTTGTCTAGGATGCCTGAATATAGCACTCGCCTGGCTGGTCTGGTCATATATCGATATGCTAGCCATGACAGCAGCGCTATTGCTAAATATCTGTAACGCGACATACATTGCCTACCTGAATTAATTTCAGCCCTGACTCAGCCAGAACTTGCTCCAACAAATCATATCCTGGCTCACAGGACGTTAAGAACATTTGTACATCAGGCCCTCCGTATGTGGTTGACATCTTCATATTTTCAATGATCTTAGCTACATGCTCGTATATATTCATACGTCCTCGATATGAAATGACTCATAGCCCGAATCGTCTTTTGTCGAAATCAATTTGAGCCCGACCTCTAATAGAATACTTTTAAGCTCAGACTTCTCAGTCTCGGTCACTGACTGGCCGAAATGGTGGGTATTGATACCCTGTGCTGATGCTTGCATAAGCTGGAGAATCATTATTCTAATATTATTCAAGGGACTCACTCCTTTCAGCTATAGCTTTGCGAATAAATCGCATAAAAAGAATGGCTTTATCTTCAGCCATAAAGGTGGCTCCACGAGTATCTTCCAGTGGAACCGGAAATTCAAAGCCTGTTTCAGTACGGTAATATAGATTACCATCAAAATAGCGGGTGAAACGGACGAGCCTACCATCCCTAACCATCTCTTTAATATCGTAAGTCATCTTGCGGTCCTCGGTCTATATAATTACCAGTATCTAGATAAAAATCCGGTCCTGGCTGGTAGTGATTTCGTTTTATGATTTCATCGTAATCGCCTAATAATTCAAGTGGCGGGCACCTAGAAAGGCGTTGCTTTACTTGTGTATCGGATAGTCCGCGAAATTTTTCGAAAAGGTGGCGATACTGGTATACCACATCATATATGCGATCTGTAATTTGCGAATCGTCACTCATTTGGAGGTCTCAATGCACTCAGTATTTTGCGATAAGAGGCCGCACTCTCCTCACATGCATCTGCAAATAGCTGCAAAAGTTCTTGTTTGGTTTCATGGTAGTATGAGCGTTGCGGTAAACAGCCAGTGCTAAGCATACAGTCTCGCAGACCGCCTCTATCAAAAACACAGTTATATATGTCATTAAGATTGGCACCGCAATTAACCAGTCGACTTAAATCAGCAGAAAGGGCTACGAAATCTTCCATTCTATCTACTTTATCAAAACGAGTCATTTATACTCCTGATACCACCATTATAGCAAGTCCGTTCATTAGGATGTGAATAGTATTATCTGCAATAATAAGCAGCCAGGTTGCCATCCATGCCGGGCGGTCTTTGTGATAGCCAGTGACAGAACATTCAGACCATGGGTGCCACCAGCGCTGATAAACGACGCCGTCGACTAGGTCTGTCTGCGAGGTGTGAATCTGCTCTGCAGCCAGAGTGCGACGGGGACCCAAGCAATTCTTGAGCCAACAAACGTAACGAGCGAGCCGGAAACGGTCGATCAGTAAGTGTGTAAGGCAGATGAATGTCAGGGCAGCTAAGTTCTGGGTGATGAATAAGAATGGCAGCGTATAAACCAACGCATGTGCAGCGGCAGCTACCGACTTCTTGGTTTTCTCGCTGGCCATCCAGTCGCTTTGTAAAATATAATCGCCCACTAGATGGGCGACAATCTGATCTGCTGTAATCATGTCAATGAACCTGATAGTGTTTCAAAATAATGATCAAATATGGCATCGTGGTTAGGCAAATCAACTAAGCAGTTGTGACCACCTGGCACAGTGCTCCACTTACCGTTCTCACGAACTGGCTTTCCGCGTATCCATGTACCAAATTCAGGATGACAATGCATCACTGCAGCTAGTGGATCATGGAAAGCCTTTTCTGACCTACCATGAAAATAGGCGGTCATTAAATCAGCAAAAACCCCCATATTGCCTGACAGCACTCGTGTTTTTAACACATCTTGATGACGAGCATAGGTATAAGTGAATGTATGGCACACATTTTTACCTACCCACCTTTGAGGGACAGGCCTTTCGATTAAATCAAGCGCTACACGCTTATCCGTTCCACCCAGATTGAATGTTGGGCAGTATTGCAAATTCTCGAACTTATCTAGCCTTATACTGGGTTGATGCAAACTGTACGGTACAAAGCCACCCTGAAAGGTAAGTGAGGAGAATTTCGTACGGTGTACCATTTTCACGGGGCCGCATACAAAAACTTCCCCAGTATAATTTAAAGCCTCTAACTCAGCCTCATGACCATCGGGTTGATCGCTAGTGCTATCAGTACCCCCAAATATCCGGAAAGCTTCTAGATTCCAGCCAACCAGCGGTAAAAGTTTGGCGACCCTTGAACGAGGGGTGAATATTTTCGTATGACCGCAGTCTAGTGAATGCAGTAAAGCCCTGGTTAATTTAATTTGATATGGATCGCCAGGGGACAGGCACACCGCCTCTATAGATATACCAGCGGATATTAGGTATATTAATGCGAATATGTCATCTGGGTCGTGGCCCAAATCAGTCTCAATTATCATGGTTAGCCTGGATGCGAGGTTGTATAGAGCACTATGAAAATTTGCGCCAAATGTTCTGCCCAATTCCCGAAATCTATGACAATCAATGGTAAGTGTCAGTCACTTAACGGAAGAAAATACTGCTTTACCTGCTCGCCACTGGGTTCTAGAAATAGCATTAAACTAGAAACAAAACCAGACTTCTTTCCCGACCCGGCCAGACTCGTTCCTACTAGAAATGTAGAGCTACAATGCAGCTACTGTAGCAAAACTTTTATCAGGAAGAAATTTGAGGTAAATGAGTCGGGCAAGTATTTTTGTAGCCGCAAGTGCGCTGCTCACATTACTGGCGTTGGTAGGGTCACCAATCCGGCCAAAGACAGGGTTTGTAAAAGATGCGGTATTATTTACAAGCGTGGAGGAAGTCACAGAACTCTGGTGGCCTGCCAGAACTGCACCATACTCAATAAGCAAGGTGTAAAAAGACCGCCCTCAAAAGCCAAGAAGACTGCGTCCCCCCGAAAGAAACTACCTCCCGGCACAGTGCATGAAAGAAGGACTGCTCTATCTAAGGCAAGAACGCTTGGAGAATATCATGCTATGTTGAGCGTTGCTGGTAAGCATGATTCTTGGAAGAATGCTCATATAAGGGGGTTCGCTCGTTCGTGGAACCCTGATATTTGCAATCATCCATGTCAGAGTTGTGGATATAGCAAGCATGTTGAGCTTGCGCATGTCAAGCCACTGCGTGACTTCGGGCCTACAGACACATTAGGGGATATTAATTCATCGTCAAATCTACTGGCACTGTGCCGGAATTGTCATTGGGAATTTGACAATGATCTATTACTACTTGCAGATATTCCTGAAAGAAGTGAAATCAATATATCTAAATAAAAGAAATTTGCACCCACCGGGGCACGATCCCGGAACTTTTGGTTTAGAAGACCAATGTTCTATCCATTGAACTATGGATGCGAGTTATTTTATTTGATTTAATGAGATATTAGTAATCATATATAGATAGATATCTATACAGCGTAATTTACAATACTATGAAATAAGCTATCCCCCGAAACACTCAGCTGCCGCAGAATAGCATGACTGTAGTAAGTCAAATGCCTCCATAGGAGTAAAGCCTCTCTTCATCAGCAGTTTACCCTCATATAAATAGGCATCCCTGGCGCCTGATTTCCACCATCCGTCATGCGGAATATATTCCACAAGTTCCTCTATAGACATTTTTTCAAATACTTCCTGAGGAATATCATCTACCGACTCGTACTTTTTGCTCATATTTATGCCTTTAAATAGCTCAGTGGGGCGATTAATCTAGCCAGATGAGTTACCACCGATCGTTCTATTAGCTTTTTGTTAGAAAAGTTTCTTTTCGGTTACCATATTCAAGTTAAATGTATGGATTTGTTGACTTCTCTTGGAGAGAAGGGACAATCACTCTCTATTTATAGAAGATTGAGGTGCGCCTTTCCTTTTTAGGAGATACCACCATCGTGGTCGATCGGGATCAATGATCGTATAATGGCACTGGCAAGCGCAAGGCTGTGTCGCACACCATGTGCGTTTGCTTTTGTTTTCGCATACACGGCATGCGACTGGGCAGGAATTACACTCCTCTCTAGATGCATCTACCTGCCGGTCTGCACATTTGGGACATGCGTGCAGAATCGAGCGACAGTCGGTACATGAGAGGTAACAGTGTTGTTCCGGCCGTTCGCATAGGTTCATCGTGGTTCCATATACCGCTGTGTAGCCAAGAGGTTATTTTATTAATTATAAGCGCCTATTCATAAAATTATAAACACACCGGTCTAATCCTATAGCAACCTCTAGAACTAATATTGATTTATCTCCATTTGAAAATTTAGCTGGGGTAGTGAAGTCTTTACGCAATGATATTGATGCCACTTCCATCCATTTGTCACCATTATCTACTTCAATGTCAGAAGTTTTAATAGAGTAATCAGGCAGTCGGTCTGAATCTACAATTCTAGTCGGTAAGCATACATACTTTGCCACCATTTCACAAAGTGGCTGCAGTACAGCGGCATGGTAATCATTTTTAGTATCTGATGTGAATAGACACTGGAATTCCTGCTGGTAGAATTCCTTCAGGCGCATATTTTTAGTGACCTGGTCCTGTTCGCGTCTAAAAGACTTCCCTGCCTGCCAAACGACTAATGGCGGTTTATTGGTGTTTAATAAATGCTCTGCATATACATAGCTGCCAGGTGTAGTCTCGGGTCTCAGGGTAAGACCTTCATCACCGCCTTGAACCCAGACGTCAGATGGTCCATACCCAGCATTTAGGAGAGTGGATGGCGTTAGTAATGGGGCTTCTATTTGGAAAAAATTCCCAGGCTTTATTTGTAGATTTCAGTATTTTTGAAAAATCGCGAGCAAATGTATCACGAAAATGATTACGTACAGCAATTTCGCCATCATCCCAGAACATCAGGCCATTTACATTATATAGATTTATCATTTGCTACCCTCAACAGTACATTTCCATGGCAACTTTTAGGCGCACAGTAACATACTAGATCTTTCCCAGCTAATTCCACACGAGCAGCTGACATCAATTCCGCATTCTGCAGAAGCCAGGCCTCGTATTTTGCCACAGCCTCTTCACGAGTTGCTACCTTAAATTCAGCTAGAGTCCCATCCATATGTGAATACGGGTTACCCCACTTGGAGGGTCTGCCTATATAAACTGCGTCTGGTGGTGCTGTGCGATGATATTTATTATGTAATTGGGGCATATCTAGGATCGTATGGAACCACAAACATATGGAGTGCTGTTTCTGGGTGACTTTGCATATAATCGCAAGCAGGTTCTATTTCGGTAAATGCGATGGTTGGTCCATCATTATCGCCTATGACGAATAGGTCTATAGAGTCCTGAGTGCACCTACTCTCAACGTCTTGGCGATATAAATACCTTTTAAGATTTGGGTGGTCTGCTACCAGTGCATCGTAATATGTGTCTATAGCATCCTCATAAGAGAATCCAGCCCAAACGTGATAGGTTGGGCCGTCATCGCCACCACGACAATCTACCAGGATATGTACTTCATTCATAAATTGGATCAAAACGCGCTACAAAGCCGTAGAGTTCACCTGTGGGGTGGCGCTCATACCAATCCTCTGCCCAATCTAAGGCATCATCCTCATCTGAGAAGGCGCGATATGGCTCATCCGGGCCACCGATAACGTATACAAAATCATCCATCTCGGCTATGTCGCCTTCTACCTGTTCATGATACATGTGTGCCGCTAGATCAGGATGATGCTTGATTACCGCCTGTACAAAATCAGCTAATGACTGAATGTCAGAGAATCCGCCGTAAATTTGATAATTAGCACCACCTTCAGTGCCACGATTGTCTAGTAACAAATAGATACTGCTCATATGACACCTCTTACTTGCAAAGTCGTGTTTTGATTTCTGATTGTTTGACAGGGTTTAATTCATTCTCAAGGCTATAGACGAAGTTATCGCCATCTACAAATACCGCATCAACGGTATCAAGTGTATTGTCCGCCCTAACGACTAAATCGCCGAAGTGATATTTATGAGGCAGCGGAGTACACTCGGCAATTGGGATGCGCGAGTTGATGTGAGTCTCGGAAATTTCCATAGCTCGGTGAACTTCATTTCTGTATTTAAATAGATCGTGTTTTTTTATAGTCATAATTTATTCGCACCATAGACATAGTATGTCTTCTTCATAGAAAGTTGCTGTTGACGGATTAGTTTCTAAATCGTATGTAAATTCATATGGGTCCAACGACCTGGTATATACGCCATCTATGCGAGATATATTGCCACATTTAGTTAAAACTATTTGCCCCACTCGATATTTATGATCTAGTGGGATCGCTTTATTCATGGCATGATTGCCATTAATCAGTATCCCAGCATGGGTGTTTTGAATAGACTCAACTCTGAGGGAACGATGTCCTATTCTAAATAGATCGCCTACTCGCAACACTCTCCTTGTAGTCATAGCTTGCATATGATTTCCTTTTCGAAAATCAGCTCATCCGAGTCTAAAAAGAAGTAACCAAAGTGGTTTCGCGCCAGGAGACATATCATTCTAATGGTGCCGATTTGATTACCATTATAGATTACCGTTTGCCCAACTCGATACTTGTGATTTAATCTATATACTTTAGCAATAGCTAAATCCTTTAATAGCTCAGATGAAACTCTATATGTGTAGCGACCATCTTCCAGTGCAACCAAATCACCGATCCGAATATCGTTCATGGTATAGCCCTGCGACCTGTCGCCTCCCCCCACCAAGTTTCAAGCCACCTGGCGTAAAGAATTGGGTCCAATCCGTAGTCGCCAGCGGAAAATCCAGAATTTATCTCTACTAGACGAGTGTCGCCCTCATCAGTAACCCCTACATCCAAACAGTATGCTGCTGGGGCAGACCGCCACCAGTAAATCATGTCTTTGATTAGGTCTGCTAATGGAAATACGAGCGGGTCACCTTTATAGTGCCGACACCCTATTACCTCGCCCAGCTGTACAAAACAACGGTATTCAGAGATAAATTTAATAGGTTCAGATATCCATACGGGAGTTTCTGGCGGTAGAGTTGCTGATGAGTATAATGATCTAATATTACTTACGAGAGTTCCAGTAAAACTCTTAACCTCTGTGGCTGGCTTCATAAAAATTGGCCATATATCAGGAGAATTGCGAACGGTGCCTAGAGTGGATAGGCCAATAGTTCTACCTAAATAAGACTGTAGCTCATTGGGGTAGTTCAGAACTTCTGGATAAACCCCAGTAATTTTATAAACAGCCTCTCTTACTGTGGCGATATAGCCCGCCACAATACAATCCTCATCTAGTTCTGGCAATTCATCAAACCATTCAACATGGTACCCCAGTAAATGGAAACCTTCTGCTGCCCTTAGTGCAGGGAAAATAGTCTTATTAGGGTTTCTTTGTACAAAAGCAATAGGCATAATTGGAACCGGTAGGATTCGAACCTACGGAAATATAAATTTCAGATAATACCACATTTCGGAACTACAGTTCTAAAATTAGTGGCGCTTTATTTAGTGCCTTAAGCCACTCGGCCACGGTTCCTTGTAATGACCACATCAGATGTGCAATAATCGCAATGCTGTCGTACTGAACCATCCATCAGCGATCGTGCTATGAGACGAGCTTGGCTGTGTTCAACCTTTGAATGAATACCTTCAAAAAAGTGACGCGATTCAATTCATACAATCCTTGCGGCTGCTGAATTGGTAGCGAAATAATCTCACCTTCGCATTTGCATTTGAAAATATATTTATACATATTGTGTGGTCGGCATAGCGTTAACCCTACGACCATCAGGCTATATAAACCAGCAGGTATGCGCTGCCGACGTCAGTCATCCGACTTTTCGCTCGTACCCAGTTATCCTAGGTTCTGAGTATTCGCTAGACGCTCACCGCCTTCCGGGGGTGGTTATTCCTTTTCTGGGAGTACGCGATCTGCTAGGCGAGTGGCTAGGTTTTTAACACCTTTGTAGGTGCCTACCACTACAGCTAAAGCAGCGGAGCCCCCGCCCACAACACAAAAGGTATATTTCGCAACTGTCCAGTAAAAATCTGTTCGCATAAATACCTCGAATAAATACCACACATAGGCGAGACTCGAACTCGCACTCGCCAGCCCCCAACAGCATATCGCATTGGCTGGTGTTTTGCCAATTAAACTACTATATGTGGCCCACGCCCGGTAATTTCGACTACCTACCTCAACACATCATAATGTGATCATATCATCGCTAATTAATGGTCTGTCAGGCGCTTCCCCTGCTCTACGTTTTTGTCTTGCGACATGCTGTGTTACCAATTAGCTAGCAGCAGATATTCTGCATTCTTGTTTGTGATGATATCAGTAGCTTTTTCTCCGCTTGTAGAAATGGTGACGTAGGACAGGGCTCGAACCTGCGACCCGCAGCTGATAGGATAACCACATCATTCGGAACCGAAGTTCAAAAGGTTGATGCGGGTATTTTGGTGGCTGCTGCTCTACCAACTGAGCTACTACGTCGTGAAAATTTCGCAAGAGCAGGGATCGAACCTGCGGCCTCGTGCGTCCAATGCAATAATAATTCTCTATCGGACCTTACGGTCAAAAGGCGAGAACCACTTTTTTTACGCGCTCTACCACTGAGCTATCTTGCGGTTGAATTTATTGTGGCAGCAAACTCTTCACGAGAGTTTGTACCTGTGATCCGTCGGCCTTGCCTTTGGTAAGGGGTACCAGGAGCTTCATTACTTTACCTAGATCTTTTAATGAGGTGGCGCCACTATCGGTTACAGCCTTTTGCACTAATTGAGTAAGCTCCTCTGTTGAGAGTTGCTGTGGCAAATATCGCGTAACTACCGCAAGTTTAGCCGTAGCCTCAGCACGGAGATCTTCGCGACCGGCTTGAGTAGCAAATACGACACTTTCTTTAAAAGTATCTGAGAGCTTCTTTAGTACTGCCAGTGACACCTCATCAGATAGAGGGTCAACCATATCGTTCTTAGCCCTCATCTGTAACTCAGCCTTGAGTTCACCTAGGGCGTCTTTGTCTGGCGACCGTAATTTGAATGCCGTTTTCCAGTCCGAAAGTACCTGTTCGAATAGTGACATTTTATACCCCTAGCGCGTTAATATGAATAGAGTCAGTAGAATCTCTGGCCAGAAAAACACTATTGTAAATAGTACATCTTCCAATAATGAAGATCCTACTAGTCTGTAATGCTTGCGGTTGAATTTGGCCATTTCAAAAATCTAATTCTTCCGGGTGTGGCTCTGGTTCGCCCCATGAACCCGTGAATAGCGGTAGTTCCATCCATTCGGCGCATACAATAGTACCTCCTGGCGAACAGCAGCCTCGGATTACATGCTTGTCACAGGCCAGCCCTTTCGTAAGAGCTATTGGGCCAGGATCATAGTACCATTGCGGTCGGCGCCAGCATCCCGACTTCTCGCACTTTCCAAAAAATCGGTAAAGCAGCAATTTGAAACCGAAGACTGTCATATGTTAAGCCTTTAAGGGAGCGGATAGGGAGGCTCAAACTCCCGTAATCCTGAGTGGAGATCAGGTGCACAATCAACTATACCATATCCGCGTTTTCATATTAATACATCTGCATAGATTTTATGGACTTATATTTTCAAGACGTTGATACGTACATTACAGTGGATGAGTCAGAATTTGAAACTGCCGAGCTAGGAATTGAGGTTATCAGTGCTGTAGCTGAGGCTGCCGATTTGGCTGATGAGGGTGGGTTTACCGAGCTAGCTAAAGCCATTGATCAGGTTATGGTCAAAGTTGCAGCTGAATATCGTGGTAAAACCGTTACTCTCAATAAGCCCTTTAGGACTCCTGGCGGTCCCAAGAAATTCTCGGTCTATGTAAAAAATGACCGTGGAAATGTAGTTAAGGTTAATTTCGGTGACCCTAACATGAAGATCAAGAAAAATATTCCTGAGCGCCGTCGTTCTTTTAGGGCTCGCCACAACTGTGACTCACCTGGTCCTAAATGGAAGGCTCGCTATTGGTCTTGTCGAGCTTGGTAAGCAGAGACCTTATATAATCTAAATCAGATTTACTTATACCTACCGTAGAATCAGGACATACGGTACTTACCCTATTGTAGATATCAAATTGCGGCTGGTATATTAGATCAACCTCATCATCTATCCATATTACGGGTGGCCCTGGTTTACTTAGTAATTCACGGGCTACTGAGCTTTTATACTCGCTAACCGGCAACCCTGCCCATAACGGATTCTGAGGATCTGGGTATGGTAATGAGGTAAATCCTAGCCTGGGTGAAAGAATAGGGTTTGCGCAGTCAGTCTGCCTTACCCAAGAACTTAACCACATCATATCGCAATTCAGCGCCAATAATGCTTGGCCTAGTTCATGGCTAGTGTTTAGTACACTTCTATACCGCTCATCTTCGTATATATATTCTGGCTCAAAAAGGAATGAATGTGGTGAATGAGTAACCCGGCTGAGGCGGTTGACCACTCCATCGACATCAAGCCATAGGTGGCAGACGGGCGAAGAGGGCTTTGACTTCGATAAATCGTTCGCCTGTGACTGTCGCGATATAGCATGGTTTTTCATAAAAAAATACGTCTGTAGCACCTACGTTTTGAGCCATTTCTAGTAGATAGGCATCAGGATCGGAGTTAAATTCTTTTACAAGAGTGAAAGTAAATAGCTCATTCCACACCGCCCTTTCGTTAGGATAGAGTAGCTCTTGCCACTTTACTTCTTTTCCATCTTTCAGGCGTAGTGCCGAAGATCCTTTAGGTAAATATATATATTCCCCTAGGTTTACTTGATGAAATTTTATTGAGCCCTGTCTCCAAATAGTATTGGTGCTACTTATAAATCCTGGTGTATCTAAAAAATGACCGGCTGACCAATATCTAAACCAAATAAAAAGGTCTATTTTTACCTTTACTTGGGTAAAATCCGTTAATTTTTTATGGTGGCCATAGATCTCCGCATGGGACAGTCCACCCCTCTCGGCCAATTCTTCCAGAGTTTGCCCATGTAGGCGGATGCATGATTCTCGATATGGCTCTAATAGAAGCCATGGAACTTCGCGTGGTAAGTTCATTTTTGCCACTGATTTCTTTAGTGCATGATGTTGTCGCCATTCGCGAAATTTCCACCAAGCATCCGGCTCCGGTATTGGAGTATCTAATATAGGAAACATTCGCATTTTAGAGAGCCTTAATCAGTGCGCCACTGCGGTTTAGCACTACATCAGCTATTCCAACAATCGTCGCATTAGGATAAAACCTGCTGCGGTTTACAGAGTGACGCTCTGCCAGTTCTAATGCCTCTGCCTCTTTACCAGGACCTAGCGCCAAAGCAAACCCTAGATAGCCTACGGCTGTTGAGCGCTGTTCGCCAGCATAACAGTGAATCAATAGGTGTGGCTTGGCCTCAGTAAAAGCTTTCTCATGCTTCTTAAGAGCTTCAATGATTTGTTTTAGAAGTTCTGTGTTAGGCGCATATGGACTGGGTTTATCTGATAGATCGTCTATAGTAAACTGATGTACTTCTGGTACTAGGTGCAGATTTTTAGGACGTGTGGCCCACATACTGCCAGGAGGGGAAGAGATGGAAATGCACGCATCTACTTTGCCGCTAGCGATAATATCATAAGCCTGAGATGCTGAGCAGATCGTAATCATCCATTCCTCTGTTTGTGTAGCCGGGCTAAAGTATCGATAAAAGCGATGGCAGCCTGGCGGATATCATCTGGATGGAAACCAGCATCTGCAAACGTCAGTGCTAGACTTTCCCCTAGTTCCATACCCTTTTGTTCAAAATCAATTTCTGCTGGCATACATTTCCTCCACCTTGCGATCTAGGTGATGGCGCATACGCTCATAGGCATGTATGCCTGATTTTTCTAGTGCCTCTCGTAGATAAGGCCATGCACTTTCATATACAGAAAGCAGTGCCAGTAGATGAGTTTGGGCCTGTGCATTCTGAAATGCAGTAATGGTGCTCATTACCTTGCTGCCCCCGGTAGCACTGATATCCACACCGAAAAGATTCTTATTTATCCCTAGCATGGCAATGTCGACACTAATGCCGTATCCCTCTACTATAAATCCGTATTGGTTAAAACTACCAACTCTCCAGCGTCCAATTCGGTAAATTTTCTGATACAGATCAGATAGCATTCGTGCATTAGCTTCCATATCACTTTCCTTGCCATTTAAATCGACGGCGCAAGCCTGGTTTTGCACCTAAGCCTACAATATGGACGTAGGTGCCATCAGATCGTTGCTCTACGAATTCTACGGTACCTTGCTGACCTTCAGATGCCAGGTAGACGTCGGCAGATTGTACTACGCTGACTATATCACCTTTTTTAATTTGGTCAATTTCCATATACGCTCCAATGGGACCTCAATGCTGCGGTAGAGGTCAACCCGCCGCACATGACCATCCAAGTAGTCATATTCTCAGGATTGTATGCCCTGCTTTTTAAGGAGAAGCGGGCACCACCGATAACCTTTGCTAATAGTTGTTGGTTTCCCAGCTATCGAATAAACGGCTCGCCCTTACCGCTTATGCTTCGCTCCTACGAATAACATCATCCTATAAGGTAGGCAGTTCGTATTTGGTGCGGATGGTGGGACTTGAACCCACACGTCTTGCGACGGAAGAACCTAAATCTTCTGCGGCTACCGTTACGCCACATCCGCACAACCCTTACGCCTACATTATAGGCGGGTCGGGCTGAGATTTACACGGATCCGCGCACGAGCGACCGACGCCCGAACCCGTTGGCCTGCACCTCTACTTGGGTGCCCTTAGGGAAAAAGCAATCAATCTTACCATCGATAAGTACCTGGCACCCGTCTTGGAAGTGCACTACAGTCTTATCGTTCATTGAGGTTGCCTGCGAAAGTCGACCGGCACCATACATAGGTACTGTGGAGTAACTAACAGTGTACTCAATTTTCTCCAAGATTCCTGAATGTACTACAGTGCGTTCTGCCGCTTTAACAGCAGTCCATTTCCCTAGTTTCGTTAGACCTACAGCTAAAGCTGAGCCAACAACAGAAAAACCTAAAATATACTTAACAGGAAATGTCATGGCGATCCTCTTTCAGTTAAAGAATTAGTCAAAAGGGCGATACACGGTATTGTGTTTTTCCAAATTAAAAAGATAACATGTATCTGTCGGACCAAAAGTGAAAAGTGGCTATGCTACGATTCGAACGTAGACCTTTTTTGTGCAGTAAAAATAGATAACATCTTTTAAGCGGACTGGATAGTCAAAAAGCAAAAGACGGTATTTGTGTGCTGCCAGTTACACCACATAGCGTCAAGTATATGTATCAAAACGAGGCATATATCGCTCGTAGAATGCAAATACAGTATTCGCAATATCTACATCTAAACGAGCAAGTGCTGCCTTTAAGATTTCTTCCGGAATAGTTCGATAGTAGGCGTGGGCTATTGATCCGGCAATAGCAGCCATAGTGTCAGCATCCCCTCGCATAGCAATAGCGTTGCGGATTGCTGATTCGTAATCTGATGACTCTAGGAAAGCAATGATGGATTCAGGTACTGTGCCAGCACAAGTGCAATTCCACTTGTGAGTTGCGATGCATTGCTCTACTGTTCGATTTAAATCATATCCCCATTTTTCTGAAATGAGGTTCTTGATATCCTCTTTAGATGCCCCTGTTCTGGCTAGGAAAATAGCGGCAGCCACAGACTCTGCTCCGGCTAATCCATCAGGATGACCGTGGGTGCATTCTGCGCTTTTGCGAGCCTCAGCAATCGTTTGCTCTAGTGTGGAAAAGACGAACCCTATAGGCGAAACCCGCATTGCAGAGCCATTTCCGAATGAATGTGAGTGCGCCTCACCTTCTGAGGCTACCCAAGTGGCAAACACAGATCCATATCCGGCTTTCGGGTATCGCGGACACCACTCTAGCAGAGCGTCTCTGTAAGATTTGCCATTTAAAATAGCATCGGCTATTGCTACTGAGCAAACTGTATCATCAGTGAATCGTGCGCCTTCCGGAAAGAATGGCCACGAGTCTCGGTCTGAAACAGGATTGTTGAACTCATAGGCAGAACCTATGATATCTCCAATAATAGCACCTAACATGTAATACTCCTTATGGCGCGAGCCTTTAGAATTGAACTAAAGATTTCTGCTACTAGCGGAATTACCTGACAGAACCATGACCTTATGACCTTCGAAACACAATATCGCTTTCACAGTGTTTTTCCACTTAAACTAGTCTCGCATATCTATATATAGGTATTTTTAAATGAAATACCTGTTGATCCTACTGTTTTGTCTAACTTCCTGCATTCAGGTTGAGGATTTAATCGAATCTCGTGTTACCAAATCCAGGCATTCTGTGGCCTCACTGGTAACTGATGGCGTTAGCTGCACTGCTTTTGGTGTGGGTGAACAGTGGATTACTGCCACTCACTGTATTGAACCTGATAAAATATACTATCTAATAGACTCCGAAGATGAATTGCATCCGGTCACTATTATTAGTGCTAATACCGATAATGATGTGACTGTGCTATCTACTGACAGATCTGGGGCACTCGGTTTATGGTCTGGCGGCAGCATAAATCCAGGAATGAGCATTCTTAGCTTAGGTTATCCAGGATATTATCTGCGTGAATTTATATTCGAAACAGGAAATGTTTCTGGTTTTATGCAGCAGAACAATGTAACATTTATAATGAGTAGAGAGGTTGCTTTTCCTGGTGGTAGCGGTGGACCTGTAATTTCCTTAAAAACCGGAGAGGTTATTGGAATGGTTCATGCTTTTATAGTGTTAGATAAACAAATTGGACCAGAAAGAGTTCCTGTAACTGTAAGCCTAATAGTTCCTTGGCAAGAAATTACCTCTGAACTGGCAAAGGGGTATGAATGAAATTTTTGCAGATCATTTTAACTGTGCTAATGACCTTCGGGTGCTCGCATACGGTAGAGTCTACCATATCTGAATCACGGAGTTCCGTAGCTAAATTGGAGCGTGGCAACGCAATTTGCTCGTCATTTCATATTGGCGAAGGGTATTTTCTTACTGCTGCACATTGCTTCAAGGATGGTGTTGCAACCAACTATGCTGTTACAGATAGTGCTGGTGGTCGGCATAGGGTAGCTTTAATTAGACGTAATATCGAAAAAGATATGGCTCTATTTGTGGCGGAGAATTGGGTCGGACAATCTCTGCAGCTTTGGAACCCACAGCTAGATGGCGACTTGAAGTTGGGCAGCGAAACGCTCACCTTGGGTTTTCCAGGATACTATGATACTGACTTTATATTTGAATGGAGCCGTCTCCAGGATAAAATAAACCTGAGAGGAACCAGGGTACTTGTAGTAAAAGAAGGTGCTTACAAAGGCCAGAGTGGCGGACCATTACTGTCAGTTAGCACTGGCAAGGTTATAGGCCTGGTGCGTTCTGGAATAGAAACTGTTATGGATCTAGAGACTGGCACCCATGTTCACAACTCTCTCGGTGTCTTTGTATCATACGAAGAATTGCGGGCATTTTTAGCGGAATGTGGTCTGGTTCGGTAAAACACAATCAGTACTACTGCTATAGCTAAAGGCCATACAATAGCTGTAGCTAAAATGGCTGCTGGCGTCATTTCTATATTCAGAAGCGATAATACAACCGGTATTATTGAGAATGCACCAAATACAGCTACCGCATATAGGAATGCTGACAGTATCCACATATCAATAACATGAGATTGGGAGTGTGGTACAGTCCGCCAATGCTAGGTCTTGCTGGCATTTCTGCAATTCAGCCACCGGGCGCGTTACCTCGCCTAAACAAATACCTTCTTGAAAAGCCACAGCGTAGCAGGCATCCGCCGATTGCAACTCGCACTCTTCTGCTTTGGAACAAACTGCATCTACAACTCGATGGCATTCCGCCTTTCGATCTTCTTGTGATTCGCAAGCAGAAAGTAATAGTGCAGCGATGATAAGTGTCTTATTCATGATAATTCTCTTTCAGGTGCGAGAGTAATAGGTATGGCAACATTACTATAGAGATTGGCATGAGCGCTATCGAAAGAGCCAACCACTTGGGCTGGAATTCGGTCTCATTCATACCTAGCATAAGTACTGGTGGTACTAACGCTAGCCGATGGGCGGTTTTAATCCACCCTTCTGCAGTAATTGAATTTGAGATTTCTTTAAACATAAGATTTACTTAGGTCAATTGGGTAAGCCAGAGTTAGCCCGAAGGCGAATTCATTTCTGGTAAATTTTTGATAATCCGGCTATTTCGGACCTAAAGTTGGTGGGAAGAGCTGGATTCGAACCAGCGACACAGGGCGTTTCATGCGATAATCGGTTTCTGACGGAACTGGAGTTCAAAAAGGCGAAACCGCTTAGTTTCCTTGCTCTACCAGCTGAGCTATCTCCCCACAACATGTCTCTGATAATTCACATTCAGGTTCCTCGAATTCTGGAGTTTCCGTGGTACCTGCATCTACTTCAATAACTGGCGGTTGCAGGATAATGCGAGATGCTATCGTACCTGCGCAAACACATAGTGAAGCAGTAATCGCGAGTCCGACAACCATAATTGCGTTTAAAATAACTTTCTTCATAACTATCCTTGAAAAGGCGGCGACATCCTGATTCGAACAGGACCCTCGGATTTAACAGATCGGGAACAGCTTTCTAGCGGACTTTGCGGTCAAAAGGACGAAAGCCGAGCTTACGCGTGCAGCCACTACACTTTGTCGCCGTATGCCCCATACAAGATTCGAACTTATAATATCTGGAGATAATCCATCACTGTCGGACCTACAGTCTACTTTTAGCGATGTGTGCAGTTACCAATTACTGCATAATGGGGCGTAGGTATGGTCTAAAGAGTCGATTCGGATTGCCTGAATTTGATAGATAACCGAATCTGAGCGGACCATAAAGTATTATACAATTATTCTTCTGAAAATGTCGCTCCAGCCGTAGCTGTCGGGTGACTGATGGTAATGGGACCATTGATTTCTTCACGATCCCAGTCATCTACCGACGGCTCCTTGCCATCGAAATGGTTTAGAATGAAATTAGGCTCGTCTTCTAGAGCCATAATATGAGTCTCGTGTAGGTTGGTCCACATAACTAGCGTATGAAATTCCATTCTATACTCCTATGTTGTTGAAAAAGGCACTGATCTGATCATTTACTCTGCGACGTGAGGTATGCTCTTGCAGCTTAAGAGCTTGACGCTCTTGTTGTTCTGCAATGCGGATCCTACGCCTAAATACAAGATAAGCGCGGATAGCGTCTGCCCAGCCTAAATGTTTTGAGCCTGATATATTGTTCTTTAGATTATTGTTCCAATAATGAATGGCGAAATAGCCTAGCAATTCAGGGCAATAGGTGACTTCATCACCATTTGTGTTAGTGGCCGTTAGCGACCTATATTTTAGAGGATAACGAGACTCCCAGGTAAGTTGCCAGATTTCAGGGTTTTCCATAGATTTGACAATTCTAGTATCCACAGGCAGCATGTTAACGGTCATTGGTGCTACAGGCTCACTCGGCGACATGCGTCCTCCGCGACAGGTGCCTCAACATATATCGGCACCCACCCATGCGCTAAGTTAATTTATTCCTTCATCAGGTCAGGGCGATAATTAAAAAGTATCATTAGTATCGCCAAAATGCCAGGCATTAGCGCAAAATCGAGCGCTATAAATGCGGCAATACTGACTACTAGTCCTATGCGCAAGCTGATAAGTGTAGCTCTGGCACTACCCCTCATAGCCAGTAGCGAGCGCAAGACTCTACCACCATCAAGAGGGAATATCGGCAACATGTTAAATGCGGCGATCATTAAATTAATGTCTACCATGTCGGATAAAACTGATACGGGTTGTAAGCTATTTGCTGCTGCAAAGATACCGGCTAATAGTAGACTTACTGCTGGTCCAGCCAAAGCTATCTGTAGCTCTTGTTTGGGTATCAATCCTACTGATGGTATGATTGCAGCACCGCCGTACCAGTGCAGTTCTATTCTGTGAGTTACTAATCCATAACGACTGGCCGCTCCTATGTGACCGAATTCATGTATCGTAATAAATGCGAACAGTAAAATTATATGCAGTGGATTTCCTACTATAGCGGACAGCAGAAGTAGTGCTAGCGCAGAACCCTTTATCTCGATAGGTATTCCCGCTATATTCATGCTACCCTCACAATAAGACATTTGTTGTTTGCAGTCCACCTTAAGACGTGTGTCGGCTGCCTAAGCCACTTCTGATCTATTATAGGTATACCCCTGGCTGTACGACACCTAGATCGATATTCTAGACCTGATATAATGCGAGAGCCGTATACATGATAACTGCTACCACTATCGAATATAGCAAAACTTTCAGAACCTAGAAGTTCGGAAAACTCCGATCGAATTTTATCTATACTGGGTCTGCCTATTAAATCGAACATCGATATATATGAATCGAAGTCCTTAGTACCAGCCAAGATACCACACTCCGTGCGTGGCTGGGCAGTCATATTATTTAAACACTCATTAAGTTGTTTGATTTGAAAATCCAATTTTATATCAAAAGCTATACTATTACTGCCGCCGTAATAATATGGATCTCTAGCATCTATTAAACGATACTTGCTTAAATGGTAGGTGTAATTGTACCGACCTAAGTGATGCTTTAGCCATACATATGGGTGTTGACATGTGATCGTCATGCTGATTGGGTTACCTTGCGCTTATTCACGATCTTGCTGGCACCATATATAGCAGCTGCACCCAAGAGAGCGGCTAGCACGGGTGATGCACTCGGTGAGCGCTTTAGTTCCGCCTCAAGCTCATTTAAGTCTACCTGATGTCGCTGTTCGGTTGCCGGGTCTATAATGCAGATATCGCGATCATTACATACCGCAAAACCATTTTCGTCTCTAGGAAATTCTATATATTTCTGAAGGTGATTTGCTGTATTTTTGGAGAATGCTATATTATTCTTGATGCAGAATTGTTCTAATCTTTGAAGAAATGGCTGGCATTCTAAGAATACAGGCTCTTCGAAGTACTCACCAAATGCATGGTACTCCCTGTTATTAACGCTATTGCATATAAAAGCTGGACCTGAGGTGCGGTGCAGCATACCACGATGCACCCAATGCACACGCTCATTGTCCTCTATATATGCTGGCTTATCATTTTCAGAATGAAGCAGGAAATTCTCGGCAGTTTCAGGACATTCATAGCAATAGAGGTCTCTATTTTCATCGAACCAAACCCACTCTGCGTGTTGTTGTGCAGTGAGAGCATCTTGAACGAGCTTTCCTTTATCCAGATAGGTTATGATGGCTGGGCATCGCATAATAAGCTCCTATACTAATAAAAATCGTTTTTGTTATGCTAAAAACATTAAGTAAAATGGCTAGTGCAGCCGATTTAAATGGCATGTTGGCAGTTGCCGAAATTATTGATCACCTACTTGTTTTAGGTAGCGAAATAAATCCACCCTATTCTTCAGAAGAGGCTTTGATTATCGCCGACGCTATTGGTATAGATTTCGACCACGCAGATTTCAATATACATCAATTTAAGATTGGTTTGGAAGCCGAAATGGAGCATGCCTCCACTGATTCTGAAACCAATGTTATTGGCCATAATCGACTAGCATTAGGCAAAATAGTGTGGGCACATCTAAAAGAAGACCCTCATTATTATACCAAGTTACGTCAAATTGAGCCCTAAAGAACTTAGATGTGGTAGTACCCCTAGATTCTTTCCTTTAAATTCCATCTCAATATCTACAAGGCCTGAGTTTACTTGGGCCTTTTGATATTCTGGGATATAGTGCAATCCCCAAGAATGTTTTCGCCTATCCACAAAAGACCCACCCTCTAGACCTGGCTCTGTATTTGAGAGGTGCTGGATTGGCTTAATCCACGCTGGCCAGGTTTGAATAGCAACTTCAGATGCCTCAGAACCAGACAACCCATCAGTATTGAACTCGTGATGGTGAGAGTCAAATACGATTGGCACTCCGGTGGCTTCGGATATAGGTAGTAATGCCGCTACCGAGTAAGCTGATTCATCATTCTCTAAAGTAAGGTGTGCGCGAGCCCTAGCGGTCAGCCTACCAATAGAGTCGATTAGAGTAGCTGCGCGATCAGATTTACCACCATGTACATTGATCGCGTATTGAGGTGATGCCTCAAATCCCATCTGCTCAAATATCCAGGCCTGATTTTCAATCTCAGCTATAGCCGAGTCAATAACGGCAGGCGTATCCGAAGATAATACAGTGTATTGGCCAGGATGTGTGGATACCCTAAAACCAGCAAAGTCAGAACCAAGTGCAGCCAGAGCCGTTCGTACTTGGGTATTATCCCACAGGCCCCTAGGAACTCTATCCATGAGAGAGAATAGGTTCGATGAAAGTCTGAAGTGTCTAACTCCTGAGGCTTTCATTATCGGTATGATTTTGCGGGTCTCACTGATATTGTGTAGGTAGGTTTGAGTTATTTTTTCATCAGTATACTTGCCTGATGTATATGCCCCTAACTGCAAGCTCTTTTCAGCTATCTGATTTACATATTCTACAGAGCCATCTCTTTTGGTTTTGTGTGCTAGCCACTGGCAACAAATACCTAAAGTCATTCAGTAATCCAGTTTTGATTCGATTTTTTGCAACTCTGACCGCAACTCCTGTTGTTTTTTCAGAAGTCGAGAGCGCCTATTGTTCTCGATTTTCTTAATACGATTAATTTCGGACGCTATTTCTGTCAGACAGCTGCGATCTAGCGAGTATATGGCTATACTTAACTCATTACATTTAGACTTGTATACCAAATCGTAATGAGAATATTTGTATTTAATCTCCGGCTTTAGTTTTTCGAAAACCTGATCTAAAGTACCGGTCCAGTTTCGCGGAAGTTTTACTACAAACTCAAGATTAGCAAATTCGGCTGGTGCTCGGTCGTAATTAGATCTACTCAATAGACAATCATCGTCGTCAAAGAAGCAACGAGTTGCTCGTGCTGGTAAACCGCCGATATTTAGTTCAAATCGCTTCATAGTACACTCCTTAGGATCGATACGCAAAGCTGGTTAATTTTCTTCATATCAGGGTGGTGGGGAACTACGTAAGAATGGGAGTCGGAAATCTGCTTACACTCACGGTCTATCTCTTCAAACCACTCAAATAACCGATCGTAGGTCCAGGCTCCGTTGCGGATTGCCAGAATTTGTTCGGCATCGATTCCACGACGGTTTACATGCAACTTTCCAGTCAGCAGCACTTCTTTAGCCATTACGGCTAGTCGGTACAGATGGGAGGCGTGTTTGAGGTCGTATCCAAACTTAGCTTCCATAGCTGCCCGTTCTGGATTACGGTTTCGCTTCCAATTAGAGTATTTGGTCCAGTCGTCCTGAGCTAATCGAAAAGCACGTTCGCGCTCAATAGCAACTGTAAATTCTTCAGTAAATCCAGAAGCACGAGCCCCGCTCTTCCACACAGAGTCTGTAGTAGCCATAATTTCAGCTAGTGAGTTGGTTATCCGCTCCATAATGGATAGGCGATCCGCTTCACTTGGCACTAATGAAAGGTCAGTTTCCCAACTATCAGTCTTTTTCTTGATAAAATCTAGGGCAAAGTCTAGTTTTTCCTTAGGGATAAGACCTGTTTCTGGTAGACCGAAATCTGACCGCTGAGGCTTTCCTGGGGGAGGGGTTAGTAACCATTTGCGGTGAGAGCGAATCCGCTTAAGCTGAGAGCCAGCATAACCTCTAAGAGTGTGGTTTACTCGCGCTGTTAGGAATAAGTCTCGATTTTTACGTAATAGTTCGCCCACATTGGTGCAGATTCTGATGTGTTCATCATCGCAGAAAAGCACGTCTAAGTTATTAGGGTTAGCATCTGCAGCTAGTGATATGAATTTTTTAAGCTCGTATACGGAACCTTCGAGTTTTTTAGCTGTAGCCGCATCTCGCTCCTCTTCAGTAAGCAAATCCATGAATGGCTTCATGTGCTCGGGGGAGTCTGCTTGCTCAAACTTACCCAAGATACCCAAATATGTATCTGGAGGTAGTGTACAGACTCCGCGTAGATCTACGTCAGACTCTGGCGTATTTATACCGTAGGCGCGAGAACCTGCGACGGTAAGCAGTACTGTGTGTTGGCGTAGATCAAATTCCATATTTATCCTAATTACTTCAAACCCAAAGCTTTTCGCTCTTCGGGCGTTAATTTAGCTTTAGCTTTTTCGCGGAGCCTTTTTAAGCGCTCTCGCTCCTCTTTGCGCAGCTGTTCTTTGCGGGCTCGCTCAGCCAAAACATCGGCATGGTCGTGAACCCACTTCTTATAATTTTCCATATCCTTGGCGTGTCGCGCTTGCCTATTAGCCCAAGACTCTTCTGTTTCTGATACTTCGAAAAATATCTTATTGTAGGACCAAATAATTCTTTCTAGGAAAAATTTGGCTTCAGGGACAAGGTAGTATTTGCACTTTTCCCGGACGCGACTATCTACATCGGAACGATCTAATTCAATGCCGGATAATGGTACGCAATCGATTTGCCAGAATTCAAACCTTATATTCATGACTCTAGGGGTTAATCGGGGTTCTTTCATAGACTTACCTACCTTATCAGCCACGGCGCCTACGGCACCGGGCTTGCTCCTGGCTCTAGACTACCAACTAGCTCTAGAATAGAGATCTGTGTACCACTATAGTAATTTCTCTTTAGGTCATCATACCAGGCGGCAAACTTAGATGGAGCAAATTTATCGGAAATCTGTGAAAGTACTTCCTGTTCAGACCTCAGGGTAGATGCTAGATACTCTATCTTTCTCTCTGCGTAGGATATCCAGTGATCTCCATCTGGATGAGATAGCTTGCTTACTTCAGTAATGAAATTACGCAGTTCTTGGATTCTAAACTCTAGTTTGGATATATCGTTTTTCCTTTTAGAAATTGATTTGGTATACTGTACGCACCAGTCGTGGAGTGCATAGTCAGGGTTTTTGACTAGCATTCCGTAGAAAACGGCACATGCACCCAGATCCTCTGCTAATTGTTGCGTTATTTTCATATATGGTGGGGGCGGATATCCGCCCCGTGTTCATCCTTTGCGGAAGGCGATTTGACCATCCTGCCAGTCGGCCACAATCGTATCGCCTTCACCATAGCCGCCCTCCAGAATGGCAGTCGCTAGTGGGTCTTGTAGCATGCGTTGAATTGCACGACGCAGGGGGCGGGCGCCGAATTGGGGCTCAAACCCCGCATCAATAATACCGGACCTAGCTGCATCGGTCAACTCAAGCCGCAACCGTTTAACTTCCAACATTTTACCAATTTTCTTAAATTGGATGTCCGCAATCTTCTCGATATTATCTCGGGTAAGACCGTGGTACATTACAATCTCATCTACGCGACCCAGGAACTCAGGCCGGAATTTGGCCTTCATATCCTCAAAGGCAGCAGCCTTAGCCTCCTCAGTGATATGGCCGTGTTCAATCGTGCTATTCAACAGGTGCTTGGCACCGACGTTGGAAGTCATGATGATAACGGCATTCCGGAAATCCACTAGGTTTGACTGGCTATCTGAGAGTCTACCATCATCTAAAATCTGCAACATAAGGTTGGAGATATTGGGAGCGGCTTTCTCATACTCGTCAAACAGCACTACACAATACGGCTTTTGCTTTACCGCATTAGTGAGTGCACCACCCTCATCCGCCCCTTTGTACCCAGGTGGGGCACCGATAAGGCGAGCTACGGTGTGGTCCTCTTGGAACTCCGACATATCAAAGCGAATCATAGCCTCTTCGTCGTTAAAAAGGAATTGCGAGATGGCTTTGGCTAGCTCCGTATTGTGGGTGACCGTAAAATCACCTAATAGGAATCTGCCGTCACCGTCTAGCGTAAATCCGGCATAATCTCCTTCTGGAAGATTTTCTACAGTAATTCCGCTACGACATGGGTTGGTACTCCACTTCCTACCGGTCAATACCCTGAATGGCAGTTCACTGGTATCTCCTAGGATTGTACAGGAGTATAGGTACGTTCCATTTGAATCGAGATGACCTTGGCCGTCAGCACGAAGGCCGAGTGACCTGGCAACGAACATAACTGTATTGAATAGGGGTTTATTGGCGGTCCTTAGTTCAAAATACCCGTATTGTACCAGCGCATACTTATCGAGGGCACCTACTAGGAATTCCATGCGTTCTGCGCGTGATGCAGTTTTAACTGTATTTAGGTACTGATGGGCGGCAGTGTTTTCTGCCAATTCATATGGATCAACCGGAAGTGGCGATTGTGCAGCGAAATCGACTCCTACTGAGAATTGCCTCCAAATCTGCTGTTCCGCTAGTGGTAGCGCCTGAAATTCATTAACGGGAATATCTCGAATCTCTCCAGTTAATGAATGGATGAGCGTAAGGATATGTACGTCATTACACTTCCAGGGTGGTGTGTAATCCGATACAATCCGCCTCATTTCTGACCTACCCGTGGTAGTGCTCAATACACGGCGCGGTCGGCTGTCGGGACCCATAAGCAACATACCTACTCGCACTTCTCGGGCGGGAATAATCTCGCCTGAGTATAGGAGTACGGGTGTTTCTGGGTCCAAACACTTGCCTACCCCTGTTGGACCTAAAAAGAAGAATGAGCCTGTGGGGCGATTGGGATCTGAAAGACCTGAACGTGACCGGCGAATCGCTTTGGCAATGGCCTCAATAGCTTCGGACTGACCGATTACTCGTTTGCCGATAGATTCCTCCATCCGTAGCAACTTCTCTCGCTCACCCTCTAACATGGAAGATACGGGGATGCCTGTGATTTCTCCTACGACTTTCGCAATATCGGCAGGCTCCACCTCTTCTTTGATAAGGGGCTGAGTGCCTTGCAGTGCATTTAGTTCTGCATTGGCCCGGTCTAAATCTGCCTGTAAACGTGGCAACACGTTGTATTTGATATCAGCAGCTTGAGAGATCTGTCCTGCGCGTGACATGGCTTCGAGCTGAGTCTCGGTTTCTACCACCGCTTCTTTAAGAGCACGAATAGACTGAATGTGTTGTACTTCGGCTTCCCAATGCGAGCGAAGTCGATTTACTTCGGCCTCTGCTTCCCGAACCTGCTGGGTTAGCTTTTCCCGGTGCTCTATAGCATCACGGCTACGTGCTGCCGAGAGTGATTCCAATTCCATCTGTAATTGGGTTAATTTGCGTGTCTCAGCATCCAGAACATCTGGCATAGAGTCAATGGCTACCCGCAGACGAGAGGCTGCAGCATCTACAAGATCAATCGCCTTATCTGGGAGTTGCCTTGATGGAATATAGCGCTGTGAGAATTTAACTGCTGCAGCTAGTGCAGAGTCCTCAATTCGCACGCCGTGATACACCTCGTAACGACTCTTTATCCCGCGTAGAATGCGTACGGTTTCCTCATATGACGGCTCTTCTACGAGTACGGATTGAAAGCGACGCTCTAGTGCTTTGTCCTTTTCAATAGAATTTCGGTACTCTTCTGGTGTGGTGGCGCCTAGTACCTGAATCTCTCCACGGGCTAGAGGTGGCTTAAGCATTTGTGAAGCATCAGATGCACCTTCGCCACCTGCGCCTACGAGGGTATGAATTTCATCAATAAACAGAATGATGTTGCCATCAGCTGCTTTTACTTCTGAGATTACTGACTTTACGCGCTCTTCGAACTGGCCACGGAGCGAAGAACCGGCCAGCAGTGAACCAATATCCAATGCCATAATCCGGCGATCTTTAAGGGTGGCTGGTACATCACCACTTGCTACTCGCTGAGCTAGTGCGGAAATAATAGCATTCTTACCTACGCCGGGCTTACCGATCAGTACGGGGTTGTTCTTGGATTTACGGGAAAGGATTTGGATTACCTTACGAATCTCCTCGTCTCGGCCAATAACCGTTTCCGCCTTACCGGAACGAGCGCGAGCAGTAAGATCGATGGCGTATTTGGCGAGGGCAGAGTCAGGATTGAGCTTGGGTGGTGGGGATGAGCGCGCTACTTCCGCCTTGGCTCGGGTAAATCCCGCTTCTCGCAATAGCCTGCCTGAAGGGCCAGTATTGGCGGCAGAATCAGCGATGGCCACGAGCAGGTGTTGTAGCTCTACTAACCTAGAACCATTCTTGGCAGCTACCGCCTCTGCAACTGTAACTACTCGGATGGTTCGTGGCGACAGATAGGTCTTGCCAGCCACTTTAGGTAGACGTGCAATTTCCGCCTCAAGCTTTTTATCTAGTTCTGGTAGATTTACATTCTTCTCCAGAATAGACTTACAGGTGGACATCTTCAACATTGCTTTAAGCAGATGTTCTGGTTCAACTGCTTGGTTTCCATGAGAATCAGCAACCTGTGCGGCGGAAACTAATGCAGACTGTGGCTGTGTGTTGAGCTTATTGATGTTCATCTGGCACCTTAGGGGGTAGTTTAATAATACTTACGGTTACTCGATCTGCTAGATGGGCAGCGAATTTATGTAGGATATTGGTATACCATATGAGGTCGCCTCCTGCTAGGCCACAACCTATACCATATGGAAATGCTATTTCTTTTAAATCTGGTATGGCAGCTATTGCCTTAAGACCCAAATGAAAATACCGCTGACGGGCTCGATACCCGTCGGTATTACTTTCAGGGTATTTAGGTCGACCTGGATATACCTGACCGTATATGGCGATTGTACGGTGGGGTGCTTTGGTGCGAATCTCAATCGTACCTGGCACGGATGGCGTCTTACGCTCGGCGTATACATTGGCGTATGGGTGCAGTCGAAATAAGTCCGCTGCTATGCCTGCGGCGGAAGTTGAAATGCAATTAGCTTGGTGTGCGATAGTACCTTCGTATTCTAGAAGGTTACCAGTTTTAATTAGTGTAGACTGCACACTTGCACCAAATCTGCGGATCTTACCATATAATCAAGGTTATCCTTGATGCAGACCATGCGATATGTACCATTCATGCCAACAGGTTGGCGTGGTGCAGGGTAGGCAAATCTGTATAGTCTACCAGTTCTGAGACTTAAGAGAATAGTGGTAGTAGGAGTATTGCGCCAACGATCATTATTATCCATGCTACCTCCGGCCATGTGGGATGGATTTCTGCTAGAGCCTGTAGGTGTGAGCGCCCGTGGACCCAACATGCGTGAGATTCTATTTGATTATATGCGGGGGAGTTCCAGTCTAGACCAGCTAACCCATCCAGGTAGTACTGCAATAGCTGTGGTTGAAAAGGTAGATATACCCATCTGCCGTTCGACATTTCGACTATGGAGCACGGGTAGCCAGGATGCTCGTCTGTAGCATATGTATCTATCAAATAATCCTGCGGATATCGTACGTTCGAGGGTATGACGATCTCGGTCGGGTGCATACACATATAACCGGAGCTAGCGGTGAGATTAATAAATTATCTTAGGTTAGGAATCCCCCAGTCATAATATGCGTTTGACTGGGCATTCTGTGAGTAGTACTCAATTACCTCGGACTTCTGTTTAAGGGCAACTCTAAGCTCTTTTACGAGAGCCTTAAGTTTCTTTACTTTCTTCTTTTTCATTGTCCTCTCCTGTAATATCTATAGTTAATTCTGATATGGTGAACTGCCCTGTAGGTAGGTCGCCAGTGTATTCTTCGCCTTTAGGGAGGTATCTGAGAGTAGCGTGTGGGTGGTATTCCGGATGTCGGTGTTCAACCGGAATTCCTTTGGATTTAAGAGCAGCCCAAATCTTTTTGTGGAGTGTGGTTAGATTTCCGTCTTCTATGACCTCAACATACCACGGGACACCATATTCGCCTGCAGGGAAATTACCTAGGGAGCCAAACTTGCATTTAGCTGGCGGTGTATCTTTGGCGCATGCCTGGGCGATTTTCCTTATATCCTTCGCATGTTTGGGGTTTATTTCGCCCACGTATAGTACGGTGATATGGGGTGGCGAGGCGTCATCGCCGCCACGATCTTTAGGGAAGTATTTATGGAACTGTGATGGTAATTCTACTGATATATAAGCTTTCATGTTTTTGATAGGATGTGATTTATAAAATCGATTGGCAGTGCTACGCGGTGATGTTCTATGTAGTGTGGTAGAGCTTCAGGCCATACATAGGTCCCATCAGTTAGATCTGCTGAGCCTGGTAGCATATTTGCATGCTTGCAGTTGTTATGGGTATGCAGTCGGCACCGACTAAAACCTTTGTATTGGGACGAGATTTTACCGGCACGAAGATAGACTAGTACCTGTGCTGTTTGCTCGGCAGTTAGAGTAGATGAGTCTGCGACGGGCATCGGTAGGTTTGGTTCTGCCGTGCTCCACCAGAACCCTACTGGAATTTCTTTCATATCACTCCTTCGGTCACCCTATACCATATAGCAGAGGTGCCTGGTTCGTGTAATTTATTAATTACTACGAGTAGCCGCACAGGCGACATAAAACATAGTCTTCCTTTACAAATGAGCTGCCTTCAATGGTATAATGAAAACGCTCACCGCAGGTATAGTATACGCCTATCACATTTGACACTCGTCCATCTTTTAACAGTATGGTGTCTCCCAATAAATATTTTGGATATACTCGTCTATATAGACTAAATTCGTCTTTATCGATTGTTTCTGTAGAGTCAACATATAGTTGGCGACCACTCTCGTCTACTACATAATACGATGGCCGTCCATAATATCTCATATTTACCTTACACCACATAGTCTGCATAGTATCCGTGTATCGTCTTCACAAATGTCACCAATAAAGTTTACGCGATATATTATGTCGTTGTTAGTGTCGGTCCATATACCTAGTACTTTAACAATGCCTATTTTATCAAATACAAGTAGATCGTCTAGGTTATATTTGGTGGTAATATACCTATATTTGGAAATATCATTAATTCTTTGCGCATTCTTACGAATTTGCCAACCATCTGTGTCAACGCACCATTCTAGTCGTGACGCTAATATTCTCATAGGTATACCTTTACTTAAGAGACGTCACATAGTGCGCATAATATGTCTGACTCTGCGTAGTGCGAGTAGTGCATCGCTGTGTCACCACTATAATATCGTATCTGATCAAGCCGAGTCAAGAATGGCCACTATAGCTTTGTTTCTTAAAACTTTGGTGTAGATAGAATTTTGGAAAACTTATTTCTATAGCTCTATGCTGCCAAGATTCACTCTTTCTGCTGCATTACTACATTCCACTCCACTTGAGTGGATTAGTCAATGTTGGGGGTCGTTCGTAGTACTTCATCTCATCCTTCACCACATAGTCTGCAAAGTATTCTGCTATCCTTTTCTGAAATACTAGATAACAAATGTCTGAAATAATACATTATATCATAATATCTATTAGTCCAAATACCAGTGATTTTACAGGGACCTATACTTCTAATCATGAGTGTCTCGCCAACACTATATTTGGTATCAATAATCGATCGCCCTTCTATTAATCTATATATTCCTTGATCTCTCAGCTCGCGGCCATTCATATCTAAACACCATTGATCTGGAAGTGCGTAGCATTTCATATAGACACCAACTTTCTCAACGATAAATATAAATATATAATAACAGCCTGCTTTGGTTTAGTTATTGTCCAATAAATAAAACCTAAGTAAATCATATGTCACCACAGAAAACGCATAGTATCTGTAATTCTGTTAATCCAGGGTTTAATTCATCATATATATATCTAATGCGCCTGCTGGCATCTAGCCACATCCCTGATATCTTGAGCACTCTGCCATTATGTAAGAGTATACCTTGACCTAATCTGTATTTAGGGTGTACCTCTATATATAGATCTGCCTTATATCTCGGCACCAGTAATGCAGATCTAGATTGCTCACGAAAATCGTCATCTATCAACCAGTATCCTGGTCTTCCATATAGAAGATACGAGCCTAATGGCACATTTTGCATATGATACCACCATCGTCTTCGTGGCGATCTTTCCCTGTCATACTAACCATCCTATAGTGTATACGGTAAGACAAATCCATGTATATGCCAAAAATCTCTTGAACACTGCCATCAGAAGTTAAAACTTGGTCACCCAAATTATAGCGAGTATTTATCTTTCTAAGATAATATCTAACATCCACCTTATCGTGGTTACCTTTAATAAGAAGTCGCCCATCTAGATCACAACACCAGGAGCCTGGACTTGCGTAACAAATCATTATATGCTCCGTTATTCGCAATACTGAACATACCCAAAATTATATATATAGAATGTATTTCCATAATTGTCCATTACCAAGAGTTCATCGCCCCTATTTTGTATTAGATTAACTATATCTCCGGGCCTAAGGTGTAGGGCTGTTCGCAACATCATGATTTTCATGAGGCACCAATTGCAGTTAAAACTTTTACCATAGTCGCGTCAGCTAGCTGTCGGGCATGGGCACTGCCTTTAGCCAACCGCTCATCGAGTGCTCGTTCGCCTTCAGTTGAGTTCATATAAAACTGGAATAATTCTCTAGCCTCCTTGAAGGTGGAGGTTATACGTTCAATTAGGAGCGATTTTAACTCGCCATAGCCGATCTGGCCAGTGCGCAGGCGACTGACTACCACTTCCCTTTCAGCTAGTGAGAGAAATGGCTCTGTAATTTGATAGAGTGGGAAGTCGGGTTCTTTAGGCTCGTCTAGTGGTCTACTATCAGTAATAATCTTACTAACCTGTGATTTAACACGTTCTGGTGGACACATTAAATCTATGGTATTGCCGTAGCTCTTAGACATTTTCTTACCATCAGTGCCGGGAATTTTGGGGAAGTCTGAGAATACTGCCTGCGGTATTACAAATGTTTCCCCATAAATAGCATTAAACGAGCGGGCGATATCCTGTGTGATTTGCAAGTGTTGGTGCTGATCCTGACCGACCGGCACATGGCTAGTGCCGTACAGTAAAATATCGGCTGCCATTAGTACTGGATAATAAAACAGTCCGGTATTCACGTCTAGGCCGTGCGCGACTTTGTCTTTAAAAGCATGTGCGCGACTAAGTGCGCCATGACCCAACCTACACGCCAGAATAAAACTTAGATTTCCTACCGATGGAATCTCGCTTTGCTTAAAAATATGTGCGGATTCTGGTAATCCGAACGCCAGATAGGTTGCTGCTATCTCTCGGGAGTTCCTGCGCAGAGCAGCTGCATCTGTAACTGTAGTAAGGCTGTGTAAATCAGCGATAAAGAACAGTGCCGGGTTGGTCTGGGCTAACCTTATATGTGGTTGAATTGCTCCGAAATAGTTGCCCAAATGCAAGTGTGATGAAGGCTGAATTCCAGAAAGGTATAGTGACATATTAAATCTCTTGTAGTATTTGGGTTATTTTTGAATAAGCTATGGTGGCCGCATTTGATGTACTGCATACAGAATAGAATAGTGGTAGGTATGAATCTCTGGTTTCTTGCTGTTGCCTCTGCCTAAATGATGGGTCTGGCGGTAAGCTTCTTAAATTATCTAGTCTATCGGCTGCTTTAACCAACAAAATTTGTGGGGTTTTTACAGCATAGTCGGATAGATTTGATAGGTAAGAGTCTTTGTGTAGTTTGGATAGCGCTATAACATGGTGATAAACCACCTCTCCGAAAAGGCGTTGTACTAGTAACGATACCAGTCTACCATCTTCGGTATCTTCGATTACATCGTGCAGTAAAGCAGTTATGATTAATTTATGATCTCTTACTCCGAATTCATCTATAAGGATAAGAGCTGCTCTTCGTAGGTGTTCAAAATACCGCAATGGACTACCATCGCTATTGATTTCTTTGCGAAATTGACCTTCATGGAACTTTTTTGCCATGAGATATGCAATCTCTATATCTGAAACTTGTGATTCAGACCAAATCCTAGATACCTTGTTTAGGAAATCAGTACGGTTCATATTAGACTCCACATAACGAAGTGAGTATCTCTCCGGCTAAGAGGTGCCTGCCATTATCTGTAATATAGGTGTGTACGTGGCTATCCTGGCCCACCACTAGTGGAGCAACAATAGATAGGATTTCAAAAGACGTAGTGACCACAGTCTTGCCAGTGAACTTATCTCTTTTTATGTGGATAATATTTTTCGTACTAGTAGCAAACGTGGTCTTATCATATACTCTTCTTACGCAACATGTCGTACGAGTACGATGCTCTATAAGTTCATAAGTATCGTAATATGCGTACGTAGAGTCCGATACTAAGTAACAATATTGTTTCATGTGGCCCCACAGACCCTGCATAGTATATCTGCTTCTTTTATGTATCCATAAACTATAGCGCCGTAAAGAATATGGGGAGTTACAAGCACCTCTATCGAGCCATTTTTACACAAGACTGCGTCACCTGCTTTGAATTTACTACGTAACAATTCTAGGCGTGATTTGTTAAAAATACTTGTGAATTCCAAGGATGGATTAACAGGTGGTGCTACAACCGTAGCATCATTGTTTATCCTAGTCACTATTCTGGTGTATGGTACCTGTGCACCTAACTTATAGACTAGATCGCCAACTTTAAATTTAGACACAGTACCCTCAGCTAGCATAGTGTGCACAATATATCTGAGATGTCGATTTTACCTTTATCATGATATATATGTGGTCGATATGGTATGAATGCAGGGCATAGGACAGTTAAAACATCGCCACTACGTGTGAGAACTCGCTGTCCTATATGATACATTATATTTGCTAATGTTAATTGGCTTGCAGGTAGACGAATGCTACCTTGCCAGCGTCCATGTATTGACCATAATTCAGTAGTATATCGATCTCCATCAATGCCCGAAATACGTCTCAATAAAGGCTTGGTGAATTCATGGCGATATACGAAATCACCTACCTTTAATTGCACATCATGCATGCTATGTCGTCGGTATAGAAAATGGAGCCATCATTCATATGATATCCTTTATAGTGTCCAGGCAAAGGACATGCTATGGTTGCTATCGTTCCATTTTTATGAAGTAGAACGGCTCCAGGTGGCCATCGGCTTTCAATGGGCAGGAGTTGTTCCATAAGGGTATCAGGGCACGGAAGCCACGTTTTTGTATCTGGAAGGTACATTTCACTATGGATAGTGAAGTCTGATATTCCAGTAATACGCCTGGTTTTAGGCTTGGTAAAGTATCTATTATAGACGAAATCACCTACTTTCATTTGTTCACTCACAATATAGACATAGTATAGATGATGGGAGGATTGTTTCTTTTGCCTTTAAAGTGAATAGCCGGAGCTGTCTGATTTCTGGGACCGGCGGACAGCTTACTGTATACACCCTACCATCTTTTGTTAATACCTTAGAATCGCGTCGATATGGTGTTTTTACCAGTGTTAAATTCGACTGATGAATCTCGCTTTCAGCGTGTCTCCATGTCTCAGAATATTTATCAAACCATTCGGTGAATACCATACCGCTTGGACTAATCTTGACCACCATCCTTATAGACGGGTGATCCACATATTTTCTATATACTATATCCCCTGCTTTTAGTTCGAGCAAATTTTGCATAGGATGTCACTCTCAATTATATTACCGTAGTATATGACATCATACCTAATTATGGGATAACTCAATCTGGTTATCTCTCCTGTCACTAATATAACTCTATCGTTGACATCATATTTATTGGGCATTGGCAATAGATCTTCCTTATCGATTGACTCTACTTCACCAGACTTTAAAATAATGGTTTCGATGAGGCTATCAGTTACACCTATCACTCTCCTCGTGTTAGGTGCTTTGAAATATTTATTGTAAACGAGTTGCCCTTCTCTAAACATCATATTTCCTCAGATATGTATAATAACAGGAGAGCGATCTGATATTCTATACTCATCATTTAACTGAGATACATTATGAAAATTGGTACCGTCTCGCTCCCAGCTGCCATAGCTTTCATGTATATGACCAAATATATGGTGTCGTGGCTTTCGAGCCATAACCTGCAACATAAGTTCCATGCAACCTACGTGTTCACGAGTGTTGAAGTCACCTACACCATTGGGTGGTCCGTGGGTAATCAATATATCTAAGGCTTCCGGAATTGCATCCCACTTGCCACGACGCTCTGACCGACGATATTGGAACGCCCAATCTCCGAACCACGGCGTGTATGGCGAACCCCAGATTTTGATTCCTCCAATCTCCACCCCGCTATTAATGAGAACATGGTTGACATTGGTTAGCATGCCTATAGCTGCATATGGGCTATCTTCAATTCCAACTTCGTGATTGCCAGGTACCAATACTTTGTATTGGTGCGGTAAGGTGCCTAGCCACTCATTGAAATTATTTATTTCATGTTGGGCGCCATAAAATGAAAAATCACCTGCGTGAATTAATATATCCCCATCAGGTACACTGATCTTCCAGTGCTGATTATGCGTATCAGATAGCGCTACTATTCTCATTGTACTCCTTGGGGGCAAGAAAACCTCTTACTCTGTCTTCAAATATAGCGTGGTAACTGCTCTCTAGCAGAGCATTGAAACCATCAGTAATGCATTTGGTCTTGCCTCTGTGTAGAGAGAATAAGGCTGATGGACAACTTAGATTGTATTTCTTAAGTTCCAATGCGAAAGTTTTCATATCTTTGATGTGGCTCAGCTTGCCATATACCTCTTCGTGCTGAGATATTTCCTGGGCAATTAGCTGTGCAGTGCCATCCAGTATCGCTTTGTATTCTGGGAAATGAACTACGATTTCATCATAATCATTTCCTTTGGCAATATTGATTATCGCTTTAGGTCCGGTAATGCCATCCTTGAGCCTATGCAGGTTTACGTAATCTGTGCTCTTAATCTTGATTTTATTAAATGCGGCATCGCGTACTACGAAGCCCTCTTGCTGTGAAGCGGCAAAGGTGTCTGCAAAGTCCTTTACTTCTTGTGCTGAAGTAAATCGGTAGCTCTTGGGTGCATTTGATACTACCACACTTTCTTTCAAGGTACAAATATTTCGCACTGCTAGAATAGCGGCAAATGGCCTATCGTAGGATACCACCACCTTATTGTGACGGGAACATACCTCCAGGGTCCAAGTTTCATCACGCGGTTGCTCAGATAGATTAATCGACTGTACAGCGAGATCGATAAGCTGACGCCATGTCATGCATGTATCTGGTGTCGTATTGCGCTCTAAATCGGCTGGCAATTGGAAGCGAGTACTATATTCAAAACGACTCGTATGTGGGGACCACCAACGGTTTACCATTGTACCATCTAGTTTTTCAAATGCCACTGCGGTGGTCCAGTCTAGTTCTGCAGCATAGTGTTCGCCCCAATTTTTAAACCTATGAAGTCCCATTGCAATGACTTCGTAAGTTACCGGATCTAATATCAGACCACGACAAACCCAGGCATACGGCTCTGAGTCGCGCGCAGTTAGTTGAGAATAGTCTAGAATAAGATGGTGACCATCTGACTTGCCGCAAATACCGTGCTCCCTTTCAAAATCCTCTAGTGTTTTGCCAGAACGCAGATATTGCTGTGTAGCCGAGATACCATCTGTTACTAGTTTCACAAGCCCTCCTGAGTTCGAATTTCAGCAAAGTTACGCCACATCACTGTTGGTTCAGCGGGCTGTAGTGCCTTCTGCGAAATCTTCATTGCCAAAGAATAAAACAGCGGGTGTTGCGTGGCGATGACCAGTGACAGCCAGGCTTGGGGGTCCTCTACCAGCGAACCTACCAGGGCAGGTGGCGAACCTCGTACAAAACCACGGGCGAACCCAGCTTTGATAGCAGCAGCCACAGCAATCTGCTGTGCGACCTCCAGGCCAATACCATTGACTGATCGTTCAATCCGCCAACCATGCTCATCGCGAACCACAAGTGATCTCCCTGTGGCAGCACACTTCGTGCTACGGTGGGGGAGGATGTCAAGCTCAGCCGCTTTCATCCAAGCGTCAACCATTTCTTTGTTGTTCTTTTTTGGCGTAAAAAGTGCAACGGAGTGACCTTTAACTTCTGTGCCTGGCGCACGATATGCCGGTTGCACCTGAAAAGATACTGCCGTCGGAGTGCGACGATGAGCGAGTGATACGTTCACGTTCCAGGCCAATACCGGATCAGGCGCATGGGCACAGCGGCGTGCAATAGCAGCCACTGTCGGGCCACTCATATCATCCATATAGCAAGACCAGTTAAGCAACTCTGCATTCTTTTTCAAGATTTGCGCTACAGCACGTTGGCCAGCTGTGGTTGTCTTAGTGCCACGCACGTGTGTTACTTGCAAATCATTTGCAAATGCTGCATTGGGTGTGGCTGGTTCCGTCGAAATGCGCTTGCGTGCTTCGGCATCGCGGCGTGCTTTTTCTGCATTGCGTCGGTCCTCCACACCATCATTGTAGTTGGGTTGGTACAGTGGAGGGAATTGTGGCAGTGGATTATTATTCCAACGAGCCACATCAGCAGCAGTGGGGAGTGGCTCCAATTCTACTTCGCGGTTGCGCTTAGAACGAGTGTTGACGTGGCGGATGGACTTCTGGTCAATTTCGGTGGAAAACGTAATCGGCATGATGCACCTCTGGTCTATCATAATAGGCGGGACGCCTGTGGGTTTACACCGGATCTGTAGTTAATTTTTTATCAAACCAGCGACTCAGCAATAGGGCGATTGTGATACTACTAAAACTTTCCATAGTGAGGACTTCTGTAACAGATAGTCTCCCTGCGATAAATTCCTCTGCCGCTATATTAGCCAGTACTAAATCATGGTGTTCCATATATGACCCTGTGATATGAGTTTTGCATACAGAGCCTAGGACAGTAGATGGTTATATTTGAGCCTTCTATATGAGCAGATTGAATAATAAATTCATCGGGCAAACCCAAATTTATTTGCGTGGGAGCACCTTTGCCTTTAGGTGTATCGCATACTAGCAACCGCTCCCCTATTTGTGGCAAAGTTAGGTTACGTTGATCTGTTTCTACCAGTAAGGCTATAATATCTCGTGATTCAATCCATATACTGATTCTTTTAATCCATACAGAGCCAATCTTTACGGATGCACATATCATGAGTTAACTAGCCTTTCAGCTTCAGGTGCAGTATAGTTCGCTTTGATTTTTTCAATCCACTTTCTGGTTTTGGCTTTAGCCATTTTCAATTTATGACCCTCACCGTGCTTGCCTACTACACCCTCAAAAGAAGCTCCTGGGACATCGTCATTCCAGACCCTATCTACAAAACCCCTGGTCCAATTATGTTGCCCCAGATAAGCAGGTGTCCTAATATTGGGATTCTCACCAATAATTTTTAGAAATTGTTTAGGACCTAGAATACCTTGTTTATGAGGGTTGATATCGAATACTGAGAGGTGCATGTCCTCTCCAAGGACGTGTGTGCCAGCAAAAGAAGAGTTGCCCCAATATTCAGCAAATACAATTAATGACTCGTACTTCTGATCTACCGCCACCTTGGTAAGCTCATCCTCTAGTGTTCTCCTAAATACCTCAATAGCACCGCCTAAGACAGGGTGAGTGTGGTCCATTAATTGGTGCCTGGTACCGAACAGATACCACCCTTTCTTCTTGCTCCATGCCGCCCTAATATTTGATCCGTCTTCTTTGGCCCAAATATGTGCAGCTCTAATCACTTCAAATGATCTGGGAATGCTAGGGTATTCTTTCATAAGAACCTCAATAAGGAACGCTGTAGATTTTTCCGCTAGGCAGATGAATGCCGGTCAGGGTGCGGCTACGGCTGGTGTCAATGCACACTCCGTACCAGGGGTTACCGAAGTAGCGTAACCCAAAGTGGGAATTGTGACCTGCGATTTGCCATTTGTATTTACTGTTTTTAACACAATCACCACGATCCCAGATTCGATCAAACTCTTTAGCAGATTTATGATTCCAGTCCCAAAAAGCGTGACTCAACCATGCGGTCCCATCGGGTAATGGTAATTCTAGTCCCAGGGGGAGGTTTTTAGCCCAGGTCACCACTTCGCCAGGGATCTCCCCGCCCCAGCTTTCTAGTGTAGGAGAGCCGCCGTTATAGAACCACAGGTCGCGATCCCCCGTCTCCATAGCTTTAACCATGAGATCTTCGTGATTTCCTTTGATCGAACGGCCACCGCCATTCATAATAAATTCAACTACTTTACGAGAATCAGGCCCTCGGTCTACCAGGTCCCCTACACAGATTAGCTCCCCTGGGCATTTCTCTCGTAACCTCATGAGGGCATCGTATTGTCCACCTACATCACCAACCACTAGATATTCTTGCATCACCACTCCTCATATTCGTCAGGCACTGTATATAATCTATTGGCACTTTCTTCAGTCAGGAATCCTCTTTTGATCAACAAGTATAGTCTTTCAATCGAGAAATTTGTTTTTATTTTACATAAATTAATGGTATAGTGGATGTTATCTCCATTATATAGAAACACACCATCACTATTAATGACTATCGAGCATCTCCTGGCATCTGATTTAGCATTACCATCTATATATACTATGTAGCCATCTGGGTTTACTATAGTGAAGATGCCGTGTTCACTTTTGAAACTAATTATGTTTAGGTGGTCATGTATAATCAGATCTGGATTTTTATTTGAGAGATGTGCTTGCTGCATACTCACTCGGTTGGTAGGAAATTGACTTCAACCTTGAATTTTGAGAAGTGAGATTGTAGGGCTGACTTAAGAGCCTCTTTGGCGTATCTCTCCTTGAATATATCCTCGTTAAGCCGAACGCATCGTTCTACCGTTTCTGCTACCACCCTTTCAATTTGTGCGTGAACGACGGTTCTAATGTACGCGTGATGCTTGACTACTTCTGCTTCAACCGCAGCCTGGACGATAGGGCGCGTGGACTTATCAATAATTCTGTGAATGTGGTGGCGCAACTCTTCTTCGTGTACCGAGAATGCCGAACCAATCTTATCTTCAAGAGTCATGGGCTACCTCTGTAGTTTCAATAGTAAAGGTAAGGTGAGGGAAATCTCTCTTAAATTTCCAAGAGATATCGGCGTTGGCTAGGGCGAGCGAATCATATACGCCGCAAAGCATCTTTTCGTTATCAATTTCCGTACAAACGAGATATATCATGCGGTCACCGCCAGTGCTCGAACCCAATCCGGCACATGGGAGAATTGTCCATCAAGGCAGTCATCTTCGAATGAGCGGCTGATGATCGTCAGTCTGCCGTCATTGGCAGAGTACGACGTAGCTACCGCAGGGAGCACGCCACCATTGGGCCGCTTACCGTTACGCAGAGCTGACAGGTACACTTTGAGGCTACCCATAGTAAGTCCCTTAAGGTGACGGCCCAGGGCGATGGCAGTGGCATCCACCAGCGCGGAGAGTTGGCTATCGTCCGTCTCCAAACCCATGTTATTGCCAATGGGCTTCATGGAGGTGTAGTACAGGCTGGGTTCGATGGAGCTAGGGAAAAGGTTCTTGCCACCAGCCAAGTACGAGAGCATAATAACTACTCCCAAGATACCCTCAACCCCTTTGATCGGAGTAGCAATCGCAGTGCTACCACTACCAATAACAGTTCTGGACATATTCACTCTCCGCCAAACTTAAGATTTGTTTTGAGCCAGCACCTTTGAATTGGTACTCCGTACTTTCGCTCAGCATCCACTTGAAACGTATCTTTCAGTAACTGAATCATATTAGGCTTATTTGCTCGCAGATCAAATTGAAATCTGTCATTCCAATTAGCTGCCTCCTCATCTTTGATTTCCCAAACTAATTCTTTGGGAAGTGATTGGTTGTTAGACTCCCAGCGAATATTTGAAAGCGTTACATTGAACATAAATATCTCCTTAGCACTCTGAACCAAATCGGTCATTAAGATCGTCTCTCATGTCTTGAGGATCGACGCTCAAATTCTCAAGCCAACCATTGCAACTGCCGGTCATTTCTAACCAAACCATATGATCTGTTGCTACAAATCCTCCCACAGTGTAATTTTCTTCTGCGCACTGTCCTGCCACTTGAATGATATCATCATATGGTGAGCCAAAATAGCCCTGAGCATCTTCATCAGTAAAGAAAATAACACGCCGATCTAGATCTTCTGGCCACTCTCCGTTACCTTGATAAATGGCATGTGGGACGAATTCTGTACCACCAGTAATTGGATTTTGACTTCTGAAGTCAGTCATGGCTACACACACATCTGTTGCTGTAGCAAAGTCAGTGACCTCTACCCATGAATCATCCATACCAACTGCCAGGACTCGAAAAAGGCTATTGCTAAATTGTTGATTGTCTGACCAATCACAGATTGCGGTTATAACGGAGTTAATATATGGCTCCATACTTCCTGAAAAATCTACCACCAAAACAAATGCTACGCCCTCATTACCAGTTTCATCTTCATCAACAAATCCATCACAATCGTCGTCTTGATTATTGCCGCAGATCTCTTGAGTTGGCCTAATTTCACCGAAAAGATATTCTCCATCTGGTCCGCACTTGCGAACGCCAGCACGACATTTACCTACATTCAGAGTCTCTGGTGGACCCCTGTATTCATACTCTGCACCATCCATTACCAAATCTGGATCATTTTCATTGATTAACCCGTTGCAATTTTCATCCATTCCATCTGAATCGCATACTTCTGGCCCATAATATTTGGGTGGTATGCAGAAGTATTGTCCATCAATACAGGTTGCTGCAGTGTATTGGCAAACACCTAGACCGCCGCATGGGTTGCGCTCATCCCAAAATTGAAGTATTTGTCCATTTTCAACGGTGTCGCTGCAATCACCGGCCAGATCTCTGCAAAATTCAGAGTCAGGCTCCTGGTAACCTTCACAGAAATACAATTCATCTCCACAGTGAAGCCGCCCTGGGTGACACGAGTGTTCGTATGCCTCTTCACCGATATACATGGTGCCGTACTCAACTGCACATACATCGTCACAAACGGGCGTAAGAGTTGTGATATCAGTGCACGCAGAAATCAGTAGAGTCAGGCCAAGTGGGCGTTTCATTGTGGCTCCGAACTTCGAGTTATTTATTAACCTGGTGGGGTAAAAAGGAGCGGGGTTTTAACCCCCGCTCCCGTGTCGCTCAGGTCATCGCTTCTGCCTGGCGCACACCTTCGGCGATATTCTCTTGAAGTGACTCAAGCTGCTCGATAAGCTCGCGCAATTCATCTTCGGTGACTCGGCTCACCGCGCTGAGCACGAGCATTGCCTTGCCGGTGCCACGAGCACGACGAGTGCCCTTCTCAGCCTTATAGCCATTGTGGTTGGCAATGAGGCCGATTCGGCCAGCAGGAATCTTGGCAGGACCCTTAGTCTCGTTACGGAGGACGACAGGCTCACCGAACGCGGCAGCGACGACACTCTCAGACGTATTGACAATTTCAGCGGCAAATGCGATGTTGGTCATGTTAATTTCTCCTAAATAAAGTGGTTAGAGGTTAATTCAGGCGTCGTCGCGAACAAGATCTTCCGCAGCAGCGATGCCTTGAGGTGCGGAGGCAAGGAGATCCTTAAGACCCTCAATCAGTTCAGGGAGTTCGTCAACCTCGACAGTGCTGAATGCCGAGAGATCAAACACTGCAGTGCCACGGCCACGCGAGGGACGACCCTTGTTCGATTTGTGAGCGCGGTAGTTAACCGTAAGGCCGATCTCGCCTGCCTTGAATGGAGCGGCATCAGCCTTAGCCTCGTTGCGAAGTGCAACAGGGCGCGCAAACACAGAGCGGACGTAAGAAGAAGTGGTGGTGGAAGCGGTGTCAGCAGAGAAAGTAGCCATTGTGTACCTCGTTTCGTGTTGGTTGGGGGGTCGGTCGGACTGTCCGCCGCCCTCACACAGACATTATAGGCGGATTGGTCTGAGATTTACAGATCCGCTCAAGAAAGATCGGATCTGCTCGGTTTCTCGGCGGTTGAGCCTTGGAGCACTGAGCAAGCCGACTCCCATGCCTCCAGATTTGCCCGCTCAGCCGCGATAAAATGCCCCCAAGTCGCCCGTAGCTCGTTCAGCATAGCTTGGGCCACCTCAGCCCTAAGCAGGTGCGTGCAGGTCGTCGAATCGAGCTTCACATACGGGTGAGCGGATGACAGCCCAGCTCTGAGGGCAGCCACGATCGCCGTAAGATGATGTGAGTAAAATGTATAATTTATTACTCTGGAAATACCCATGCCGTTCGCGAGGGATCCGCCCAGATCAATGTGAGGCTGAGCTTCCTCAATTTGAGTAATGTCGGTGGCTAGCTCCTGTGCCAATTTAGCATCAGGTGTGCCGCAAAGTTCTCCGTCATACATAAAATAATACATCATTTTACCTTTTCAGCTAAGGCAGCTACACATGACTGCGCATTATTTCCGCAATAATCTGTATCCACACCTGCACGACGGCATAGTTCTACTATAGCCAGATCTGATGATACATAGATCTCTAGTGCACTTAGGGCATTGCGCACAGTGATAGCCTGAGCTTCGCTTTCAGTAGAGCAGACGAATTGTCCGTCTTCCCATACACACCAGCGATTTCTATCCTGTTGGATTGATATTGTCATATAGCTCCTGGAAAAGAGATTAATTCTGGCTTATATACCACAGTTTAGTCTGGTCCAATGTTGGGCGTATTGAGTAGCGAGTCAAAAAGAATAGACCTACAGTCATCCATAAATGAAACTGAGAAATATTTGCGCATAAAAAGAGGGAGGTTGCCCTCCCTTACCTGTCCCTAGTCTCTACTGCTTGGCAATCTCGGCACTGTCGCCAATACTGTTCGCGCCCTTCACGCCAGGATGACCAACTATGATCCCCTAAACAAGCCAACCGGGCCACTGTCTTGAATGGTGCTTCGATTACCTTAGCTGGAATATCCAATACATCATCAATCAATTTGCCGAAAAATCCCATATTATTCTCCTTGTGAAGCTCCGATAACAGCAAGTATGAAGAAGCATACGGATGCCAGATAGCTTTCGTTAGCTAGGGCAACGCCACAGCAAAATGCATTAAATGTAGGGTGTGCTACGAAGATTTGTAGATATTTATTCATGTAGATAATCACAAGCTAAAGGGGCCGCGCGGCCCCTTTTATTAAGCAGATTAACCAACCTGCTCTGGCTCAGGTGTGGGTGTATTAGTGCCATTCACAATTAGCTGCAATTGATTGGTAAGTTTCTCCAATTCTTTTCGAGCTTTAGACATCTTCTCACGCAACTCAATTGCCTTAATCATGACCTCTCGTGCCTTTGCTCTAGCCTTTTCTTTACGTTCACGTTGAATATCTGCCAAAACCTCTCTTTATGGGAAAGTACTTTGCCGTCAGTAGCTTTTTATAATCTGACCAGCTTTCCAGAATATGACCCTTAATTTTCTCTTTTAAGTCAGGGTTTACTGATAATTGATGATCAATGACATTCATTTGTCAGTGTACCGTATTAATTCATTTTTTTTGAAATGATTTTCAAAAATCATATTCCCGGCTACCACCAGAACGATGCCCTAGATAATAGCCAGGAATACTATATGACCGTAATTCACGGGAGAATAATACTCTTTAGTTCACCAATTGCTCGCATGCGTTCTCCGATTTCATCAGACGCAAGAGCGCGGAGAAGGTTGGGTCGAATAACTCGATCAACCAGGTTGTCTTTTGACATTCGGAAAACAAGCAATTCTTCAATTTCCCGCTGCAGTTTCTCAACCTGAGTGGGCTTCACACCTTGTGGAGTAAAGGATGACAGGTAACGCTTAAGGCGAGCTTCGGCAATGTGGCGACCTCGGAATCGCGAAGGCACATCAGAAGATGAGCAGCGTGAGACGGCCACAGCAAGGGTGCCATCCGGCATTTCTTGGCTAGCCAGAGTAGCGATAAGTCGACCCTTGCCTTCTCGGGTAGAGCCATCAGGATTGGAGAGGGTAAGACCAGCGTGGACGTGGGTAAAACGAACAAGAGGTTGCGTATGAGTCATGTGGGTTTCCTTGGTAGGTACAGCAGTCGCGGAGCCGCGCTACACGGTCATTATAGGCGGGAGGGTGGTGGATTTACACGGGATCTGCCGGATCCACGATCCGAAGTTCGTAGATTGAGTTTTCGGTCCATAGGGCAAGACCGTTCGGCATAGGATTTACTGCGCGAAGGGTGGAGGTTTGGAATATTCCGGTGGACTCCACTCCATTTCTTTTAGTGCGAAGCAAGGTAAGAGGTTTGCCACTCACAATCTCCCCTTGTACATAACCCTCTACCTCATAGCCAAGATAGGGTGATACACCCGTATTTTCCTGCCCTAAAGTCCATACTTCTGGGGTAGCTGTGGGGGCCACAGGGTTATCTGCCACATAGACTTTTTTAAGTCTAACCAAAGTTCGTGAATTGATTTTCATAATCACCCTTAATATCACTTGATGGCATTAATCTTGCCAAGAAGATCATTGTACTTATTCCAGGACAGATTTAGTATTGAAGCGAGTTGGACCAACTGATCAGGAGGTATCTCTACTTCACATATAGAGTCAGATATAGTGACTACTATATCTCCATCAGATATATCTAAATTCACTGTTATACGATCTGTAGTACCTATGTGTAAAGGAAAGATCTTCATACATATTCCTGATAGTAGTATGTTTTCCCCGGCGGCCCCGGTTATCTTATAGATCGGGTTTTGCGAGGGGGTAATTTCAAATGGAGGCCCGCCAGGCTTTCTATCAGTCGAGCAGTATGCCAACATAGCCCGGTGTTTTGCGTAGGTCAATACCCTTAACGCGACGCACTACCCCTCTAATCTCCACTAGGCAACCCAGTGAAATTCCTTCAGATTTAACTAAGTGGATCCTACCCATGCCTTTGATATTCCAGGCACCCAGGCTTTTTACGGGTATTGGAGTCATTTAAAACCTCGCTTTAAACTCAATGGAATAAATGTACCTAGAAATGCTCCTATAGCAGCTGGTATCAACATAATTGGATCATTTATATATTGGGTAATAGAATAACCACCAAGCAATACTATGCAGGATGCATAGAGAGAGGCTCTCCACCTATTACCACCTGCAGCACTGGTTACATAAAGTGTCCAGAACAGATCTGTAATTCCAGTAGCTAGCATCACCAGAATCGCCTTGCTCCAGACTACCATCCAAATATCCTTTTTAGGAAAGGCTTGGGTGTAACGACCTGTACCGACCACTGCCCATTCATCGAGGTATAACTACCAGGCTGCCCTAATACCACAGCTCTCTCTACGACATTATGCTGTTGGAAGTGGTCTGGTCCATTGTATGGTTCCGAGAAGAAAGACATGAGTTCAGGAATAGTTCTAATTTCCCGAACTACTTTTGAATCTGAATTCCTAATGATTTTAAGCATGATTTTCCTTAAGGAAAGTTTTGAATAGTGCAATAGTCTTTTTCCCAATAGCTTTAGCGGCAGCACGGGATTCAGTGATTTCGCCAACAGCTTCGCGATACACGTCTTCGATCATGGCCTTAACTACATCGCCGGATTTCTCAATAGATGGCTCTGAGATTTTATCTAGCACATGATTAAGACGCATAGGAGTAACCCATTCTTCGGCAATAGCGTCCGCATCATCTAGGATAGCCTTCTGTTCAGGTGTTACTGCCTGTGGAGTCTTGCGTTCGGAATACTCATAAATACGATGCTTGCACATAATGCGAGAACCATTATTACGAGTAAGCTCGATCGGCGGACGCAGCACTACCCCCTCGCGCGTTTTATCCGACCCACAACCGCGAATGACAGCTAGGACTGAGGGTGCGTCGCGGGCAGCATCGATCGCCTCTACAGTGGCCGGTATAAGTTGATAGGGTACGAATTCCAGACCAAGGTCCGCAGCCACTTTAGCAGCTTTAGGAACCGACAACCAGTGATCGCCCACTTTTACGTCAAACACAATAAAAGCAAGGTTGGGGCCATACGTGTGGGACATACGCTGCAGCTTGCCGCCATAAGCCTCGCCGTAGATGGTAATATCAGGCTGACCAATTTGTTCAAACGCAGCAAGCAAAGATGTTTGATCAAATAGCTTGACAAAAGCCTCGTTGGGGGCACCGCCAGAATGAAAGTGGATTTGACCCGAACGGAAACCGATGTGAGCAGACGTACCATGAATCTTTTCCAAAGCATAACATTCTTTGAAAAGTAGAATGTCTTGCGATTTGTAAAGATTCTCAATATGCATGTATCCCATAATTTAATCCCAATGTAATTGTAGGCACTCTAGCAGAGTTGCAAAATAGGATGCCGGTGTAGGTGAAAAGTCAGAGTCAGGTGTGTGATTGGCATTTTTGACGAATTTTTCAATCTCAAATACGAGACTTTCAGTTACAGGTGTTCTGGTAAAGAAGCCGTGAAACTGAAATGAGCCATCCTTTTCAGTTAAGCAATCTAGCCCGCGAGCGTACCCCGTTTTCCAATCATCTGTAACAGGCGGCCCAACCCACTCAGCCTTCGAAAATTCAGAACCCTCTATTTTAATAGGCTGAAATGTAAGCCGACTAACCTCTTCATCATGCTTTTTCCAATCATGAACATATGAGACGGGCATCCATTTACCCAGCTTTACAAAAAAGCCACTATCGTCAATATCAATAGAGAATTGAATATCAAATTCGAAAGAAGTCTTATCCCACTTAGCGGCTAAAGTGTGGATCTTTACTGACATATCTCACCACTCCTTATATCCGGTAGGCCACTTCTGCTTTGGTTCTCGCTTGCGCTTCTTGGAATCTTCAGGATGAGTTCGAAATGACCACTTATCAAAACCGTGCGCATGGATTTTAAGCTCATCCGTCATAGGGGCAGGCACCATCTGAGTGTCAGCCATCTGGTTACCCAGATACATGCTGAGTTCTTGATAGGCAGTATAGGGATCCATTACGGACTGGAAATTATAACGGGACAAATTTGCGTTGGTGGTGACTAATGTCTTTTGTGCCAGGCCAGAGTCCACTACAATAATAGGAGCCTGATAAGCCAGGTGAGTTGCAGGAGGGATGGTCTGGTTTGCTGTATCATCCAACCAACCTTGCCAAGAGTTAAGGCAGAGGTGCCATTGCCCATACCGAGGCTTGGCGCGCTCACCTTTAGCCTGCAAGGTATTCAATAGTTGCTTATAGGTTACATGAATCGGGTATTTAACCCGCTTCTGCAGTTCTTTAATCATCTTCTCTGGCGAATAAAAAACTTCATCAATACCATAAATGCGATAAAATGGATACTTTCGGCCACAAAAAAGAACGAAACCCCAGCTATCCCAAGTAGGGCACGGCAGGCCGAGGCTTACCCCAGAAAGAGGGGTAATCTGTGCTTCATTGCGAACGAAACGCGGAGTAGGATCCTCGTCATACCTCATTCCAATATCGTAATAATCGCGAAATTTACTATGAATCTTCATAGAGTAAGCTCTTTTTCAACAGAACTATTGGTAGTATCAATATGGCGATATTTGGCTAGCCCAAGAGACTTAAGGTAGGCACGAGCCTCAGATGTGGTATCAAATTCAATCCTATGAGTAGGAAAATCCCCCATAAGTGCAACAATTACCCCACGAGGTACTTTGATAATAGCAACGTCTTTAATGTCAAGCGAGATCATTCATAACCTCTTGGATTTTATTGAATTTCTGGATAATGCTTATCCATTTATAGGTTAGCCGGGCGGTATTGCGTGCGTCAACAAGTGCATTGTGCTGCTGGCCCTCAAATTTCATCCCGAAAGCGTGCATTGTTTTGAGCAGACCACCAGAGGAGGCGCCAGGAATGGCGCTACGGAGGATCGCACCCATGCCAAGCAGATCATAGACGCGGATGTGGGGGTAGTCAATACCCAGATCGCGGCTTAGGCTGGTAAGGTGGGCTACGTCGCCACCCCAAGCACCAATCGCCTTGCCATCGACCCACCCCCAGAACTTCCCAAGTGCAGTCCTCAGATCAGGGGCACTATCGACTTGAGCTTGAGAGATATGGCACAGATCTTGAATATAAGAATCGATAGTCTCACGAGGATTCACGAAAGTGTCAAACTCACTTAGAATCTCCCCTGTTTTCAGGTGAAGCGAGACTGCACCGATCTGAATAAGTGCTTTAGAGGGTTGATTAAACTCAAGGTCGACTATGGTAAGTTTCATATCACTTTCCGAATAGTGAGAGTATAGCTAGAGCTGCACATATTCCAGAAAATACGCCTGCAGCATAAGACCATAACATCCATTTGGGGTGTGATGAAGTATCTGGAGTAGATTGTTTTTTGCCCAATTGCCTAACCTCGGTTATGCTTTCTAGCATTTAGCTGACTCTTTTAAGAGCATTAAGAAATTCTTCTTTGAACAAAACTAAGAATACAAATATTACGCCAAAAACCGCTATTAACAGAAATGTTCCTAAATAAACAGCAGCTATAGTGGTAATAAATAGGACCTCCGAATTATCTGGATTATGAAGTGGGTGTATTGCAATAGAGATTGCAATAGTGGCAAAAAGATGAGCAACTATAGCGGTGGATAATTTATTCTCCCGACACACCAACATAAGTGCTCGCCAAAACAGAATGAGTTTAGGTGTTTGTGTGGGTGGGGAGGCGACGGGCGAAACTGGTTCTGAAGGTAACATTTGAACTCCTGCGTTTTAGGGGAAACAGTAGGACCATATAATGGTCCTAAATCAAATCTGATAATTAATTACCCAAGCAACTTACGTATCCCCCTAGCAATACCAACACCTAGAGGGTTTTGTATTACCTGCTTACGGCGAATAGCCTCTTTTCTTTCTAGCTCCTCGAATTGGGCATTTACGATATTATCCTCTTCAGCCACCAGAGCGTCAATTTCTTGCTGGCGCTGTTGAAGTAGTTTGCGATCCATACCGCATAATATATTTTGCAGCATAGCGGTGTTGAAGTTCCGCATCATAAGCTTAAAGCGGAATAGCTCCCACCAATTGAATTGGTAGAAGAATGGCTTATATACTGCCACTGCTTTCAATGATTGATACCCACTCAGGATAGTCGTGTTGAAATGTAGGTGCAGGTGGATATCACCATACCTCATAGTCTCGGGATACCCATCTTTTCTATAGGTGATTTTCCACCCGTAAGGATCTGATTGTAGAATTTTAGAGATTTGTCTAAGCATTAATCTTAACCTCTAATTCTTTGGAAATGCGATCTAGCTCGTCCAATCGCCTCTTTAGCACTGACTCGGCAGCACCTACAGATACAGAATTCACCTTAGACATAGCTAGATTATTAACTAGCTTCTCCAATTGCCTAGACTCCCACCAACTTAGTTTTTTAGAAAAGGGCGAAATACATACTATGTATTTGGGAGTGACTTGGCTAAAGTGCTTATACCTAAATTCAAAACGAATAGTATCTCCATACCTAATTGAGTGGATGCGAGGTACGGGGCGGTCCCAAGTGGGCTCATCACGAGCAACAACCCACCCATCCGGATCTACACGAGCGATCTCTAGACATTTAGCAAGAAAAGCGCTCATTATTGCACCGGATGTGAGTAGATGTACTCGGCTGGCAGCACGAGGCACTCTAAACCACTTTCATCCAACACCCAAGCACACCAACGGTTAATAATATCTAATACAATGCCGTCCTGAGGACCTACGCCATGACGAAAAAAGTGGATCGGTTGACCCACTTTAAGAAAAGCTAGATTTTCTGGTTCCATACATTATCCTGTAATAATACCAGCGGTAAGTTCATTAAAAGTATAAAGCGCTAGTCGCTCCTGCGATTCTAATTTTACGATAGCATAAGCTCGATAGTGATCATATCCATGATCTACAATGTAGATTTTTTCAGGCGAACCACGACTAAATGGCTTTTGATAGGAATAATTCCCTCGTGTAAACTTAGCCCTAAGCTGATTTAATGAATCTTGTTTACTCATCAGAACACCACCGATCCGGCAGGAGCTTCAGAAGTAAGTAGAGCAACTTTACCGTCGGGCGCTGTGGCAGCGACAATCATCGCTTTGGAAAGCACCCCACGGATCTTTGCTTCTGGCAAATTAAGAATAAAAGGAAAAGTCTTATTGAGCAGAGCTTCAGGAGGGCGATCTACTAGGTTAGTGACACATTCCCGCTGTTCTGCCCCAGTATTGATAATTAGATGATATGCTTTGACAGGATTATCATCGCCGGGAGGTTTCTTGGCATTTTGTCGGATTTCTGATACCGATTCAACTAAGCACATCCGAATATCAAGTGATTGTAGCGTTTCAAAGGCGATTGTGTTTTTCATAAATTCCTTACCATTTTGGATAAATGAGAAAGCGCCCAAAAGTAAAATTAATCTCAAGTATATTGAAGCCAGCTTCAGCGGCAAGTGTACGAAGCGCCTCTCGGGGAACACTGCAATTAGTGGTAACTTCTAGATTGAATGGGCTATGATTTCTAAAACGACATATCTGGCCAGGAGGACCATCCCATCCATTGGAGATAAAAGCCTCTATTTCAGACCAGACCTGCTTGGATAAATCGCGTTCAGATGGATATAAGTCCATAAACTTCTTCTGTAGTTCATTCATAACAAGCACTCATCTTTCCATTACGACCGAGTAAACGATCTGCCATATCGATCATTAAGGTATTCGGGTGGATACCCGTAACTTCGCAGGACCGACTCATTAATTGCCATGCTTCCTGCTCTCGCCCCTCCCCTAACGCTTGGCAGTAGCAGATAAAAGCAGCAGCAGTAGACCGGCTACGACCAGCATAGCAATGAATAATAACTTTCCTAGGATGATCTGGATTAGTGAATGCCTCACCATGCTGCCGTCCAAAAGCTAAAATGTGATTGATATCGGCGTCGGTTGGCGCAGTAGGGCCAGGTACCAAATCATCCTCAAAAGTAAGCCACATGACCTTATGCCCCATAGAGCTAAGATTGGAGGGGCGGTCATGGTTTTTACAGCCTAGTGGGTCTGAAATAGAGAGAATACCGTCAATGGTTGGTCTTCGAGTAGTGGATAAGATCCACTTGGACGTCCTAGTAGCCGTAGTGACTAGGACAGGGCCAGATACTTTATTATAGGTTGGATGTCGCATTTTTACTCATGTAATCATTAATTTTCTTAATTGATTCTTCAGTAAGGCGCCAATTTTCAATAGTCCAAATGGAGCCACCGCCCATTCGACCATCCTTTAGATACCACATAGCAAAGCAGCACTCGTACATAGTCACAGCAATACTGCGGTTGGCATAGATGAGAGCATGTGTCTCCCGCTCGCCTTTTACACACTCAGCTTCCACAGGAAACTTGTAATCAGGATGATCCGCATCCTCATGTTCCAACATAGTATTGTCGTCTCTGACACACATTACAGGAAGCCCGTTGGGACAGACTTTAATACCACCGTCGGCCTCCGCTTTCTTTACACAACAATCCCAGCTGCAAAAAATTTCATATGGAGAACTAGTCTTCGCAGAACAGAATTTACAATTATTCATTGGTCATCCTGCCAGTCCTGATAGCATATGATTTGATTTTCTCAACAGAATCTGGGGTTAGCTGCCAATTACCCACCTCCCCCAAAGAGCCGCCACCAGCAGACCCATCTGATAGGTACCACATAGCATAACAGAACTCGTATAGAGTAATGGCGATGTACCCGTCAGTATAGATGAGGGCATAGGTTTCTGTAGTTAAATTATCAGGATTATCTTTACCGATGAACTTAGCTTCCACAGGAAATTTATAATCAGGATGATCGCCATGTTCACATTCGAGCATAACCCCATCGTGCCGAATACACCTCACCGGCAAATCATTGGGGCATTGTTTGACACCCCCATGGGCCAGAGTATATTCAACATGGCAGTCCCAATTACAAAATCTGCGATGAAAAATAGATTGCCCACAATGCAAACATGTATTCATGTTATTCTACCTTTGGTCGTTGAGCTTCCCCCATACTAAATAAAAAGAAAATGAGGAGAGTCCAGAGACTATGGCTTTCAGTGTAAATTACATACCAGACAAAAGTGCTGATCGCTAACAATGCAATGTTATGTAGATAATTGGCTTGCAGATTTGTCATGCTCAACCTCCGGGTCAGCGCCATCAAAAATAACTGCCACTCGGTTAATAACTCGCCCGAATGGCGGCATATCAATTTGGCGGACCTGTGTACGTTCAAAAGTGAGTTGTGGATTTGTGCGGGCGTGGTGATGCTCTGGCAATGCAGCCAATTCTTCAGTAGTAAAGGCGGATGTCAAAGTACGACGCTGCCAGAACACGCCACGCTTAAAAAACGGCGGGTAATTATTGAAGTTAATCCCTTTCTGAAAGAGCATTTCCTGCTTTTCAGAACCTGACTTCCCATGTAGCTCGTTAGTGCTATAATAGCAATGAGCCGCCATAGAAATGGCATTCTTGGTGGCATCCCGCTCACGCCAAAGAATAGTATTAGCCGCTTCCTCTCGCGTAGGAACATTCCAGACCCTACAATCAAAAAGTGGCATTTCTTCAGCCTTGGCAGCAAAATCAGGATCTGAATCTCGTTCAATTTCCCGGTTAAAATACACAGAGCACATAGCAGCCAGAATAGACTCTAGCTTCTGCACTCGTCCATCAAAAAACGTCTGTGACTTATAATCATTAGAGTACAGAATCAAGCTAATCTCGTCCGACTGAGCATATCCAATAATGGCCCCAGTTTTCTCAACCATATACCCGGTAGTCTTAGACATAATGTTGGATAGACGAGTGTCGTAAGGTTTGGCCAAATTTCTGGTAAATTTAGAGAATGACCGACCATCCAAGCGAATGCAGATAGGAAGGAGTGGCATCAACCTACGTCCGGTAGATTGACTCTCATATTCTTTAAGGCGATCACCCATTTCATCATTCATCGTAGGAATTCCTTTAGATTATCTCGTTGAGCCTGAATTTCGTAGTAGTCTCGAATTTGCCGTCGAATAGAGCTTAATTCTTGTTGCCACACAGGCCGCATGAACTGATCACAGTAGAGCATCTTAAGTTCAAGAGATTGCTCTTTTTGAAGTAGCCGAAGAATTCTATTCACGAACCACCTCAACATTAGTATGACGCATAGGCCAAACGCACTCCCAACCAGCCCAGGTATCCAACCAAATCCACGGAGACTTACACTCCCTGCAAGTGCCACGAACTTCCGTACCATACCAATTGGCGGCATAGAAATCAGTTAAATCCGGGGCAGCATTCGCCTCGCCACATGATGGGCATATATTCTCAGGGTAGCACCTCATGACTTGTCCTTCTGGATAGTGATTTCCATCTCACCAGAGGGTCGCTCACCATAATAGGCCCAACCACGCTCACCATAAATAGTGTCAGCAGAAGCCCACAGGCTAGCAGAACCAAAGATTGATTCGCGCACTTTCCACCAGATAAACCATCGCCTTTCTTCTAGCAACCACCTGGGACCTTCTTTTCTTACGCGAATCTTCATTGTATTAAACATGTAAACCTCGATAAATGCGCAATGAAATATACATAAGCACATTCATGCAAGTAGTGAAGAGGAGAGCTTTACTCGCGGAATCAAAAGTAGCGACCGAACGACCAGCATAAAATACGGTAGTTTTCATTGTTCAGCCTTTCCGGTACTAAAAACTTGGGGGCTATAGCACGACATGTCGCGAGGCACATCAGTCCTAACCACCACTTGTATGCTGGCTAGGGGGCACCACTCTCGCACATCCCTCTCTATCATACCAATTATTTCCGGCGCTAGGTCGCCTACAACCACCAGGCATCGGCGGGCTTCAGCCAGACCTTGAGGGCGCCTCCATCGTGTAATCAAACCATCGCTATTAATGTAAATTCCGCCCAAAATATATGGTTGGGGTAATTCATTAACTATAGCATCTACAATAGCATAATCAGCCACTACAGCGATAGGCTCATCAACATCGGTTGAAAATAGCCGCCCACTTTTTTCCAAGTGTCGTTTATACCTATCTACAATAGCAGAATCACTAGGACAATCAACCCAATAGTGGGAATTGTAGTAACTACACTCTTCTATACCACATTCTGCACAAGGAGGTATGTCCTTACCACATTCAGAGCACTTCATTTCTGGTTACCGTCATCCCATCCAAAACAGACGGTGTCTTAATAAACACTACCTGGTCATTGCAAAGAGCTTCCCTATCAACGAATTCTAGGAAAGAACAAGTGCAGAGATCGAAGTATGACTTAAGGAGAACCCTCGTCATCTGTAGCCCTCTACCATTACATTGGGGGCACGACGGCGGTGAATTAAAATCGAACTCATGTCCAGGCGCAGGTGGCGTATAATCACCCCTACCTTCACCTTCGCAACGAGGGCAAGCAACAAACTTCGGATATTTACTCATACTCACCTCACGGCCTTATAGAGAATTACGAGTGGAAAAAGGGCAGCACACAACAGCCCTTTGGCGTAAACGAGTGCCGCGACTGAAACGGGAATTTCACCCGCCATAAAGTCACCGACAAACGTATCCCACTCACCTATTACAGAAAATTCATCATCTTCTGTGGCATACCAGTAACAGAGGCAGAAGATTGGGATTGCCAAAGGATAAAAGAGCTTATTCATCGTATTCTCCAAAAATGATGGATTTAATGCGATCTTGGTTATGCTCAAGAAAAGCTACAGCAGCCAAAGGCAAAAAGACAGGAAAGAATATATACCCCGCAACAAGTGCTGTAACCAACTCCGTAGAATCGAGGTGCTTCCTTTCAAACTCTCGATCAAAAATATACAAATAAACCGTCTGAGGAAGGAGGACTACATTCTTGATAGTCCACCAGACAGCCCTGTTACATTTTTGTATAATATTGGGTTCTTTTCGGCGGACGAGCCGCGCAGGCACCGCAGCAGGAGTTTCATTCATTGCATTAGCTCGTTACGCATACGATTCTTCAAGATCACATGCGGGACCGTAGGAGTATCAAAGAAAGGCTTGGTAAGCAAGCCATGGAGCAACCATCGCCACCCTCGCGGCCTACTCCATAGATTTTTGAAGTGTCGCCCCCAGGTCGGTTTAACCCAAACCCAGTTAATAGGGAATTTCTTATTTAGATCTCTACGATAGGTATCATTATACAGCGCCTGTGCAAACACAAAGCCTTTAGGGTATGAGCGATGAGCCGCACGCATATTGGGCAAAAGCCCTGTCCAGTAATAATGATCTATCTCGTCTGACGTAATAAAACCGCCTGCATTAAGTCGTTTAATAATATGTGGAGCTAGCCACGTATCGCCATCAATGAAAGGCATGCCTAACTGTGCCGCTAGGTTGGCTCCAAGGTAATTCTTACCAGCCCCCATTTCTCCAAATAGAATAGTAATCATAATTTCCTTATTGGTTAAGGCACACTAGCTCAGTACTTTCTTTTGACAAAAAGCGCTCCCTAACCGCACTCGTATGCTCGTAATAAACAACTCTATGACCCTCTGCCGAAATGCATTGATCTACATAAACCCAGGCAGCCGAGGGGGATGAAAAAGTCTTCATCGAATGCCAAAATAGCCACCCCTTACGGTATACGGTGTAAAATCTCCTTCGTCCCCAAAAATTAACTCTGACTTTGAAACGAGCCTGTTTTAAACTACTAGACATCAGCTACTCCGATGGGCGACTACATGGGACAATTCATCTTGCATAACCCTAGTCCTCACCATATGAGTGTGCTCATAATAGATAACCCTTTCACCCTGAGCTTCCAATAGGCTATCTACAAAAGCCCATGCACTAGTGGTACTGTCAAAAGACTCGACATAATCCCACCAGAACCACCGCTTCTTATATAGATGCACCTCAAAGTGGCGATTACCATCACTATAGAAGCGCCGAGGTACGGTCTTAAATCTTACGTGCTCCATAAATTTACAGCGAAATATCTGCAGATTTAATTAGAGCGATAATATCTGATGGGCCTACAGCATCATCTGCCCCCTTATTAAAGACATGAAGTTTACGGCTGGGACTCCATACCTTAATCTGTTTAGACTCAACAAGCCAATGATAAGTTAGGCCATTGTCAGCTACGAGTTTACGAGGTTTAGACTTAGACATTCAATCCTCCACTAATATTAAATACCACCAGGCATTGTGACAGTCATTCCGGAACCACTGCACCTGGCCCACCCTCTAAGAAAATGCAGAGTAATTTCACGTCTACTTTGATGTTCGTGAATCACATGACCCGCCTTTTCTATATTTTTAAATAAATCTTCACGTTCAGATTCGGAATTTGCACAAGCCCATTGTAATTCTTTACCCTCAAAAGTACCATGCTTAACGTAAATAGGGAACCCACCGAAGTTGTCTATGTTTGCCAAATACCTCTTTAGTGCCTTTTGATATCTACCAAAAGCGTACGAACGACGTCTATTAGGTGCAAGTTCTGAAACTATGAACATATCAGATCCCCTTTAATGCAGCAATGCGCTGTCGTGCGATGGCTAGGTGATGTCGATCATCATCGGTCAACAGGCACTCAGGCCCCTCAGCCCAATCTATAGCACGCTCTGCAGCAGCCAACCAATCAGGCTGGATATCATCAGGCAAAGACAATATCTTGGCATATTTGCAAATACGGTAAATGCGGTGCGGAACCTCGCGAGCATCAGCCACAAACTCTAGTCCTAACTGTGCCACCAGCGAAGGTTCCGGATATGGGTCGATCAGGCACCCATCGTTCCACTCATACCCATTTCCATTTACAAAAAACAAATGCTCTAGTACATCATACTCATCGCCAAATACGATGGGGTAATTCTTAAGGCAATCAGCTAGAGTATCGGCGTAATTCATGGAGGAATCCCTACATCATATTCGAATCCATCACTAATAATGCTAGCAACCCACTGATGATATCGAGCACTAGGCTCGCCCAAACTTACGCGATATTCACGACTGCCACTTTCCCAGCGAGCTTCTCGAACGTATACGGGTGTGCCCAGTAAAATACGAGCTATATGATCAAGAACCCAATTCTTGTGATGCGAACCATCAAATCCGCCATAGTTGGTAATAAAATACATAGCCCATTCATTAGGGCCGTAATTTTCAAAAGGAGAACCAGATAGCTCTACATCAAACTCTCCCAAATAACCTGAAGCCATATTAAACTCCCGTTAATGCCCAGCCACCGATAGGGTAAGGCCAAACCTTCCCATCGTCTGTTCGCACAATATAATGAATATCTTTCACCTCAACTACAGTAGCCTCTTGCCCATGAGGATACCAAGGTTGCGGCACATCATCCACCCAGCCCCGGTAGCCTACATCACTTGAGGTGGCCTTAGCACCACCAAGCCACTTGCCTAGCCCGTGACAAGAGAAAGTAGCCTCGGATCGCAAAGCGACCCGTACACGCTCACCTACTTTGAAGTTTCTCATCGCTCACCTTGACAGTAGCACCTTTCAGTGCATAACCAGTGGGTCGATCATAGTAGTCGTGAGCCTGCCCTACATTAAAGACAACATCGCCCAGGATTTTGTAACCACGAGCTTCTAGATGCTCTTTGATAATATCTGCAATTTGCTTAGCAGTAAGCTTAGATTCGAGTTCCATATTAACAAGGCTCCATTTCCAAGGGATTAGGGAACTGTGCTTTAAGTGCAGCTACTGCAGCAGGCACATCCTTCGGTTTCATTGTATCCAGCCTAATACTTTTAAGTTCAGGATATTGACGATAGCAGCACTTAGCTACTTGAGGTGCCGCCCTGGGTAATGAGATATTGAAAATAGGACCGCCCACCATATAAGTAAAGAATTGGTGCAAATCACTGAAATCACAAAGCAGGATTCCAGTGGTAGCGGAAGCGATAACTTCAATAGGAAAAGCGCGTTTCATTGTGAGATATTCCATTTTTCAATTTTTATTGAAGTTGAGCCACCGAGCCATTGATTAGGACCAACCTCTTTAATTAGAAATTGCTCCCAAAAACCTGTTGGCTCCTCGACTATATTATCCTCAATGTCGAGATTATGCTTTGAGATCAATTCGTTAGCTAAAATCAACGAGACAGCATGTGAGCTAAAAACACCACGAATTTCATAACCCTGGTAACGTGAACCTTCTAATACTACCCAGACTTCCCCGGCGGATTCTGATTCATCCATTCTATAATCCTTTGGTGTAGCTGTAACACCTGATCTTCGGTGAGTAGCTCTAAAGCCCACCGCATAAAGCGAGGATACTCTTTAGCTCTAATACGGGCTAGGGCTAGGATTTGATTAAGTACCACTAGGCCCTCGCAATGACTTTGGGCTTTGGTATACGACCTACCGCAGCACGGTCACGCGTAACCCACTCTTCAAAGTAGAGTTGAGCTACCGTATTTAAATCCCAGGGTGCAGTAATACCGCGTTTCATAGCAAAGTATTGTAGATCCGCTACAGAGAAATAATGAAGTGTATTCCAAATCAGGAACGAGGTTCGCTTAATTTGAAAGCGTAAGGGGCGGTCATCAGTGTCGGTATCAACTAATTGATAGCGGTACATTTATTAACTCCGCAGGGCGGTCGCCTCCCAACATATAACAGAGGTCAGTCATCCAGGTAATTATTTTCCCCAATTACCTCGATCAAATCCCTGGTACTCGCCACCCCCACACCATTCTTTTTAAGCAAAAAAGTATAGGTAGAGCCTTCCTCTTGGAAACGCAGTTCCCAGAAATCCTCCTTGCCTGTGACTGGGTTAATAACATGACATGTAACAGTGTGATCATCTTGAATTGTAAAAGGATGTTTAAGGCTCATTGATTTGCCTCATTAAACTCATCACGAGTTTCATGAATCTTTTGAAAGGAATTAAGGTTATATTCCATAAGAGCGACAAGCGGTTGCTCCATAGGAATGTCTGTTACGATACCGCCCGTATTCGGGTTTACCTGCACCAAATCACATTTCGAGATAGGGTACAGCCGTCCATACATACGAACATAGAAAACATCGAGATTCATCGAGAAAGTGCCTTTCGCAAGCGTTCTTGCAAGTGAGTACGAGCGCGGTAGTAGTGCATATAAGGTCGATTGCCTTCGCGAGACAATTGGCGCAGGTCTTTATCGCCAGCCATATTATGCACAACAATCTGCATTTCCATAGGAGAAAGTGGGATATTTTTGAGCTTAGCCAACAACTCCTTGTCAGTAATTACATCAGCAGGATTAGGTGTATCAGCGGCAGTTTGCGCCGCTGCATCTTCTTCACCATACACCCGCAGGTTGTGTTCAGAACCACGCTTGCGCCCAGGGCGACCATAGGTGCCACGAGCATCAGAGGTAACGTACTCTTTTATCTTAGCTTTGATCTGCAGATAAATCCATGATGAAAACCCCCCCTTGTCTGATTCAAAGCGATCAATCCCCTCGGACATTCCAATAACACCTGCATTGAAAGCGTCGGGGATTTCAGACTGAGGGATTTTGAATTCCTTGCAGACATGATAGATAAGTTTTTTATTCTCTAAAAGAAGAGCATTGCGATTTCGGATACTGCGGTCAGCCAGATATTTTTCTAGAGTATTCATTTACCCTTCCATATTTATGGATGTCAAAGAATCACCTGCCCCCAGGCAATCCGCACTCACGAACAATAAGAGAGTCACATTCGGCTGCCGGTTTGGTGAAGTAGCAGCGGGAGTTAGCCTCGAACCGCTTTACACATTCAGACCGGCTAACCCGTTCTACCCCCTGTTGCACCGAGTCAATACCGCGCTTAGCAGTATCAGCAGCACCTTTAGGATCCTTATAAGCCACATAGCCAACAACACCCAGGGTAATACCGAACACGAAGATAATAGCAGTTTTCATTTCGAATTCTCCTTCTTAAGAATTTCACGCCATTTATTGAGTGACTGTAACGCATCATGAGGGATATCCCCATCGTGATAATCAGTTGCACCTACCACCGCATACAATAACTCAAGCGCTAAACCACAAGCCTGACTGCGTGACATTGTGTGTGATTCAGCACCCTCACGTTCCAGAAAGACTTTGCCATGTTTAGGTATAGCCTTAAATATCATGCACCCACCGCATAGCCAAGAGGTGTCATCTTGAATGCTCCTTAAGAAACTCGAAAGTATGAGCTACCACAAACGAGAGTGCATTGTCGGTATCGATATATCGATCGTCTACGTAGTTATACCTAAAAACAGTATTGGTATAATTCACCTCTACCCGCCAATCCATTTCAGAGTAAACTATGCCAAATCGATAATCTAAATAATTTCCGTAACCCCAATCAGTGCTGCTTAGAGTATTATAACCTACATGACCAGCAAAAGACACCGACTCAGTAATCGGAGGGTTTACGCAAAGCTGAAGATAGGTCGTATACATCCCCCAGCCAGGCAAATTATTGATACTGGCATTTAACCATACCACATCAGAGCCTACCGAGGCTGCCAACTCAATGCTATTATTGATAGTGTTAATGAGGTAATTATAGCTATTGACACTAAAGCGTACGGGAATCGGTAGTGTGAATCCAATAGATGCATCCACCTCACCATCAGGCTCTAGCACTGGCTCTACGGCATCCCATGTATTAATATTGCCAGTCAAAAAATTAGCCGAGAACCATTGGTGGGATAGGCTCAGTGAGAGTTGGCCAGCAGGAATGCCACTATACGCTGGCTCTAGAACACTGCGATTTGTAACGCTCATCCCCCTATAGATATAGTTTGAGTTAATTTGCGCCGTACCTTCCAATACACTGGCATTAGCAAGCCCAGCATAAAGCAGGAGTGGGAATAACCGCTTCAAGATGCCACCCCTGAAGCCACCACTGCAACATTAAGATCCGCACGCACAGCACCAGCACGAGGGACTTTAGGCAATTGACTAAGTACCTTAGTTTTCAAAGTTTCCTCAAACTCTGCCAGACCCAGATCGGCCACCATAGCTGTACGCGCATCTGCATCGGCTGTCAACACCTCACCCATGACCTCCAGCAGCTTTTCCATGAACGGTTCGCGCTGGATGCCCATGCGCTTAATCGCTAGGGCTAGGGTAGGAATGAGCGGGATTGAAGTAGTAGGAGTAACTTGAGTGGACGCAGTTACTCGCAAAGTACCGGAAATTTCGATAGTGAAAGGTTCCACCCGGTAAGTCCCAGGGGCAACTGATTCAGTATTTGCGACTTCGAGTTTATTAATGGCGAGCTTTTGGATAGGAGTAAGCATGTTCAAATACCCTTTCGTTTTTGGATATAGGCAGCAACTTCGGCAATAACATCAGGCAACAGGAGAGTCTGCTCAACAGTCATAGTGACACACAGAATTCTGAATTTCAATAATCTCGATCTTCGGGCACCTCTACGTAGTCTCCAGTTTGATCATCATAAACTCGCATAAATTTCTCAACAGTATAGGACTCTCCATTCAAGAACTAGGTGGGAAACCTAGATGAAGCAGAAAATCAGCGGCTTTCTTTAGGCCGAGTAGACCAGCCAAACCGGCTAACTGTGCCATTTGATCAGGCAGCGATGCATCACTTTCTGATTTCTGAGTAATACCATAAGGAAATGTTTGAGATATACGCCATGCGCAATCCTCGTGATGTCCCTCCAGCCTACCGTTAATGGCGGGCATACTCCGTCCGCATGACTTGCAGCGACGGTATGGATTACCGCCGCCTATTGGCTCTGTAGGATATGAGTCATTATAGGTCACTCCCAAACCTCTGAAATCTCTATATTGTGTACTTGACAGTAATCGCTGGTAAAATTCTTTTTAAGAATGTCCACTGCATCGTCTTCAGTACAAGCATTAACCAATCGAATAATGCCAACTTTCCATATGGCAGTTAAGGGATTGACGGTATCGAATTTAACCAGATATAGTGTTCTCACCCCTCAGCTCCTTTAACTTTGATTCACGGCAAATCTTTTAAAGCGATAAAGTCCTTCTCATCAAATCCATTTTCCTCCAGGAATTCCACCTGTGCGCGGAGGCCATTGTTATTAATAACAGATGCCTCTTCCAGTTTAATATCATCTACCACGTCATCAAGGCAAATATCATTTTCCATACAAAACTTAAATGGATCAAATGTCATAAATGCTCCTAAAAGGTCCGTATACCAGACCGACCACTTCACCAAGGATATCTGAATCACGAGGGCGCCAGTTAGTAGGCCCCAGCACCCAATATGAGTCTTTAACATATGCCTGGCATATCGTCACCTTAAATCCCCTACGCTTAGGGTGCCGGACTAGGGCTCGCCACGGCTGTTCCGAAACATCCTTAATCACCCTATAAGTAACTCCCTGATAAGGCCAGTCACACCAGCCTTGCTCTCTCAGGGCCTTAAGTAAATCTCGGAAATATTGGTGGGCTCGATGTCTACGCTTTTGTTCTTGAGTGTTCGATGACACGACGCTCAGCCTTTCTATAGGCATCCACAAAGCTCATCACTAGTCCGCCCAGTAAAAATAGGACTGCCAAGCCCAGCAGGATGAATGGATAAACAAAACAGGCAATACCAATTAAAGCTACGAAGCCGTATAAAACCGTTATGATTAAGAAATCCCTAGTAGGCTCTACGGCTGGTTCTATCCATACCTTAAGCACATCGCGGATTCTGACTGTAGGAGTCTCTTTAATAGCGATGGCCTGCACAGATTCAGCCACAATTCTATTCATAGCCCACGCACCTTTCGGTATGCATTATGAAATGCGCGAATCACGTAGCCTGTCAAAGCTGAACCAAATGTAACGAGAAATAATGCTGGTTGAAATACAAGCCCTAATAACAATGCTGCAGTACTTCCTGCAGAAATTACACCAATTACAGCAACTTGTTCGCCAGCAGTCATCCTATCGAAAAGCTCACCAAAGGTAACACGCTTAATAGTAGGTGGAGGACGGACTGAAATAGCTTGCACAGGTTCAGTAGGTGTCATTTAAAAATCTCCACGAAAACCTCGGTTTCAGCCAATACGCCGATATCGGTAGTAAAATCACCACTACCCAGGGCGCGGTTTATAGCGCCTTCCAAAACCGCTTTAGCATCTTTAGGGTTCAGATCAATAGACTCATAATCCAGATTAATAACGATAGTCGCTTTCATGATTCACCACCCTTAGCAGCTTTAAGGAGATCCGTCAACAGGTCTGCCGTACGTCCGTCTAGCGGGTGGCGCTCCAGCAAAATTTCTGCAGTTCGCATATGAGATTTACCTAGCAATGAGAAAATGTGCTCACAAATTTGTTCAGGTGTCATTCAAAGCTCCATAGTAGCATTTACCATACGGCCCCCACGCCAGCCATTTACCGCCGCTAAAAATATAGCGATATCCATTGTCGCCAATATCAGAACCAACTCGTGCATAATACTCATCCATGTCAGAGTATTTACGCGGAGCAACATCCTCGAAAGGCTCGCCTAGGTCACGAGAGTAGGCTTTCACTTCTCCCAAATTCTCGGCAGACATTACCGAACTAAGATCACCCAGGGCCACCAAACCCTCAGCCAATTCTTGAGTAGCAAAAGATTTCTTAAGTGTAGCACCTACGCCATCCAGATACCCATCAAAATGGCAATAAACAGCTTCCACAGTACCATCAGACTTTTGAACTGCAATAGAAGAACGAGTGCTCATTTCTTATCCTCCGTATCAATGGCATAATTAAAAGCTTCAAAAATAATATCGCTACGATCCCGATCTACCCAATCAGCAATAAACCTTTGGTGGTCAACTACAGGTTTAACTCTGCCGCAGTGTCTAGGATCTAGCGCCATAGATTCGGCATCAAGTCGCAGCCGATTTACCACAGCATCGATAGTTTTATTGATTAGAGCTAACTCTTCCTTAGTCATTTAATCAAACCACCCATTTCCTTAAGAGCCGTAACAGCCTCATTCACATTCCAGACATGCAAGAGTGCTTCACCTTCGCGGAAATGTTTAGTATTTTCCGTTCGGCCCCAGATAGTTTCCACCCACTTATTCCGGTCGACATTACCCAGGAGCACCAATTCCCACACTCGCTTTCGTCGCCCCCAGCGCAGTGTAAAATTAGGGAACTTAAAGATAGACCAAAACGGTCCATCTACACTATAGCCGTTAGGAATTTCCGTATGCTCATAGCCGGTAATATCGGCAGCATAAAAGCACTCTCGCCAAACCGTCTCCTCTTGCGCGGACTGCACCGCTCGGTAACATCGATGGTGTGCATGTCCTCCGCTATACTTTCGAGCGCCGCCCAACTCCTCAGCGGTTAGGGCAAAGCGATTGCCGCAGACTGCGCAAACACCAGTCAACAAGGACTTATGGAGAATTCGGTACTCAGTATATTCACCATTAACTTTGCCACAAAGTAGTTGTCCGAATTGATCGAAAGCCAACAGTGGTACAATTTCATGCTTAATCATTGAATCACCGGGAGTCCACGGGCAACTCGGGAAGTAGCAGCTTTAGACATACCGTGGGCAGTAAAACCCACCACGAATTTCCGGTCACGACGAGCGCACAGCGGGCCTTGGGTACCACCACAATTAGCACACTGTACGGAATCCTGATATTCCGCAGGACATTGCACTACCCGATTACCGCCAGGAGTAGTAGCAGTCTTCCACACCGGAACCATTTTAATATTCCGCTGATTATTGGAAGGCTTCTTAATAGCCACCTTATTATCTGAAAAGTCATGTGGGATAAGCACGACTACCGGAGCAATACCCAGCTTAAGGTAATCATCGGCTTGTGCCAGGTTATTAGCCGAGAGGTTGATAGTGAAACCGGACTGATTTGCTTCCCTAATCGCCTTACCATTTACGTAGGGATTTTTGTGAGTGTAAGCAAATCCACGCTTATCACGGTTGGCATGGCACAGGGTTCGCAGAGCTTCCGTATCGACCGTCTCACCTTCACCGGGCAGATCACCCGCCACACCATAGCGCCACACCTGATTGCGTGGCAGCGCAGCTACGTTCATTGCGAGGCTTTCCAAGGACATACCGCGCTCCTCCACCCGATCCCAATGGATCCGTACCATGCCAGAACGAGCATAGCAACCGGCTTTATAGAGGGGGCAGGAAGAAGGGCAGGTGTCACGGGTGACCATGACAGTAGGAATCGGACCCGTCTTTTCATTGCCGGAAACACGAGTGAAAGAGAATTTCATATATCCTTTATCGTGAGGGAACTTCGATTAGATTAAGGCGACGAAAAAATGATTGAGTATAGGCGCCATCTGGCAGCCAGGTAGGCAATTTAGAGTCTTGTTTTAGTTCTGATAATACGCCAGGCCGCCCTGTAGCTATAGTATTTCCATCTATGATTTCCAATAGGAAAAATTTACCCAGCGAACTAATCTCACTCATAAGCTCAGCCAATTCTGCTTGGGCTACATCCTCATCCTGATAAGAGATAAGGGGTAAATCCGCTATTAAAATCCAAGCCATAGTTAATCCATAGGTACGTGAGCCAGGCCCACGGAGAAATGGCCAAAGTCAATATAAGTTTTGGGAGGTAGAAAATGGGAGAGCTTGGAAGTAAATCTCACTCGCTCATCATAATCAGGTACCTCTCCCAGACACTTATCAGAAAATACCTCTACCCATTCATATGTGAAGCTCAGTCTTTCAATTTCCTCCGCAATTTCTTTACGGACGGCCTCACCTACTTCCGGCTCCCTATAAATGCGGAGGATAGTTTTCACGCCTTCATCGAGCATATACAGTACTGTTCCCACGACATTCCTCCAGCGGTTTAATGGTAAAGGAGTCCCCTGCACAAATAGTCCAGCCATCGAACCACTGGCCTAGTGTAGATGGTACGCATTCACCTACACCATTAACCTGCACGGTTTCAGAATACACCTTACAAGGCGTACAGCCCAGACTCGCCAAACGATCTATTTCTGATTTAATCAAATTTAAATCTGATTTCGCTACACCCTCATCTTCATACGCCATTACCAGCCATTCATGTTCAGAGTAAAATTCGTCTAGTACGATGGCGAACATAATCCATTACCCTCTCCAAGTAGCAGCACTTAAATTCTGCTCATGGGTTTTACCCTCTGCCGTCAAACAAGATTGGTATAGATTTTGTAGCACTGTAATCACGAATCCAGAAGCTAGGCTACCATGAATGCAATGATCTAAAACTTCCAAAACTTGAATGGATGTAGGACTCGGCTCATCCCATTTAGTGATAAGGGGCTTCATAGCCGCATCCAATTGGCTATCAGGAGCACCCAACAATACATTCTTCATAGTCATTTTGACCTCCGCCCTGAGTTAACAACCCTTCGGCCCATATCGGTAAAGCACCAGGCAGCATAACACATACTAAACCCTGCTCCAAATTGCAGGTCTGGAATTTCTGACGAATAACCGTAAATGGCAATAACAGTAGCCAGCGTGAATTGAATCAAATCAGGAATATTATCTCGCATACTTAAAATTCCAACCTAACTGTGCCATTACCGAAATACAAATCACCCTCAAATTCCTTCGCCTTATCAGCGAGGGCAGGATCTACCTGCAGGGTACCACCAGCGGTCGTACCAAAATTCGCTTAAAAAATGCAGCATCACGACGGTCACTGGCAGCACCAGCTACCAGCAAATCCAAGTCGGCCTTGAGCTTTTCGATATTCATATAACAATTCCTTCAGTTAAACGGCACTTCATCAATGAAAAGCTCCATCGAAGCGATAGAGCAAACCAAATCAGTGCCAGGAGAAAGATATTGGGCAATGAGACATTTAATAGGACGGGAAAGGGATTTATGAATGTCAAACGCCTGCCCATCCCTAAATAGCAACTCGGGATGAGCAACCCTCACCATATCCAAATTATCTCTGATATCCCCCAAAACACTAACAGCTTGCCCTTTCTCACTGTAAGCGTGCAATAAAATAGTGCGCTCAAAAACTCTAAGTACAAGAATATAAATCATTCCTTGCCTCGCAGTTTTCGGTTAGCCTCTTCAATAATGTTAAGAGCATAGCATGTAGCGAATCCAGAGAACCAAAGGTCGAAAGGGTTATTACTAAAACTACCCAGGACAGCTACGATTACGAAGGCAGTGAAAGTAATGAGAGTCCAAATCTTATCTACTTGTGTCACAGCAGATACCACCCTGGTTTACGAGGTTGCAATTGAGCAATAGGTTTTACCTTATACAAACGAGGATTTAATTGGATGTAAACCTTCCTATTTGAGAAGGCTTGCAAATCAAAGATTTCATCCCTATAAGAATTAGCGGGGGTAGAGCCCACCACTCTATAGAAGCTAGATTTGCCATAGCCAATATATACGAGAGTATCACCCGCCCTAATATTCATGTGAACTCCGAACAACCCAAAGCATTTTGCAACGCAGTAATCAAGTCTTGCATTGCATCACCTCGGGATATGGTTAATTCGCACATTCCATTTGATAGCCGCCATAGCGTATGCCATGGCTAGCCAAAGCCCCGAAGCAGCAGCACCTCGGGTAGCACTATCAAATTCTTCATAACTTTTGAATCGAGCCAACCAGGGCATCAATTGATCGTTAATCCATTGGGGGCGATAATCGGCCTCTTCTTTATAGGGCTTTAGTTCATCTTCATAACATGTATGAGTACCAACATCTGTACCTAAAATCCACCTAGAGCTATCAGGAGGATCATTGGATACTAGAGTACCCACCAGGAAGTAATTAGATGATGCATGCCATATCACCTTATCACCTGGCTTGAAGTTACTCGTCATCTTCATCGCCTACGAAAAATGAAATATCGGTACCGTGTTGGTTGCAAAGGTCCTGCAATTCCTTGCGAGTAATAGGCACTGACTCTCCTTGGGTCACCTTACCACTACCATCACCATCAGTAAGAAAATACTCCAAATCGGACAGTGCAATACCATCCGCCATAGGCTCATCGCTAAGTACCGAAATAGTAAATTTAGTGTGGTAAAACACTCATTCCTCGTTCATAATACGGGTATAGTTCAAATGAGATTTGCGCAGACTACCAGGGGTGGCCACATGACGGTCCTGAATATCTCCGAGTACCTTAAGCGCCTCTCGGTCGGTAATGTGGCCAGCCTCCAACATTTCAATCAGCAATTTGACCGAAAACCAAGAACCAGAATTCTCGGCTTTATTAATGTATTCAATAGCCCGCCGGAAATGCTCATACGCATGTTCCACCCAGCGGTCAGTCTCGGAAAGATAGCCATTGTTTCCAGGCTGTTGTTCTTCAGGCGGGATAGGGTTAGGGTGCATATTGAGTGCGGAAAGCCCTGAGACAATCTCACTAACGGCACCCTGCAGTGGTTTTTCGTAATGTTTAATGGGTTCGCACATGGTTATTCCCTGGCCACCAAATCATAACCATATTCTCGGGCACGAGCTTTTAACACTTCAATGTCCGTCTTTCGCCTTTCCCGTCCGGCCTCATCGCGAAGCCATTCTTTAAATTCATTTCTTTCCGATTCTGAAATAACGCCTAGACTACACAAAACACTAACGGCCAGAGAAACGTTGGTGTTAAATGCGCCTGGCCCAACACCATCGAGCCCAAAGATGCGACGACCCTGATCAAAGAGTGCCACACACCCGTCTGAATACAAAATGCCGCTAGGGGCAAATTGGCCCAGATCATTCGTATGGACGACAGGCTCAACTCCTGGGTCTGGATAGGAACGGAGTACGCGAGTTTTAAGAATATCGCAAACTTTATTGATTGTTTCATTCATCGGAAAATACCTTCTTTATAATAGAAGTTAGCGCCAAAAGACATGTTACCATCCTTAGAACCAATCCCTACTCTCACAATTTCATGGTCTACCCAGTAAGGGGGAGATACAAGTACGTCTCCGTATTTAAGGGCAGCGGCCTCTTCGATTGTATGTGTGCGAATATCGTACATCGCACGTTCCTCAGTGTCTTCAAACTGATTCATTTAGAACCCTCTCAATCTCAATAGCGAGAGCATCAATTTCTGCATCAGTATAGCAACGTCCGTAGTCTTCAGAATTACGAGTATTATAGAGAAGAGTTTTACCCCGGAAGTAAGTCATGCCCAGGCGAATACCAGGCACCGCACTTTTCCTAGCACGAATAGCCGCTACTATCTCTCGCCATTCTGCGGCAGTACCTTCGGGATTGCAGTCTCCTCCAGTACCCTCCAGCCAATAGATATCCTCATTAATCCTCTTAAAACTCATTCCGCGTTATCCAGCTCTGCCGGGTAGACTTCAACCCAACCGCCATCATCCTTTTTCACGTCAATAATTGATTCTCGATTAATGGTAGCCAGGGGCGGCAGGTCATATACTACTCCATAGCCACTACAGGTGCCCTCTGGGTCACGCCAAAATACCCGCATTCCCTTGCGCAAATCTCTAGGTTTCATTAATAGCTCCTTTAAATTTATTGAATCGTTCCCTGATACGGAACCCATTTAGGTCTATCATACGAAGATTATGGATCTCTTTATTTACCTGCAATAGTTTTATAATCTGCTCTCGCATTGGCTTGGGAGGCTTAAGATTTAATAATTCTTTATACGCCCTTAATTCCCTGGCAGTCAACACTTTGGCATTAAGTAAGCCAAGCTCATAAAGGAAGTCTCCACTTCCTCTAGGCAGAAAAGCCTGACCTCGATACTCGTACCACTCTAATTTAGTGCGACGATTATAGTACCACCCGTCCCTATGCAAAATAGGGGGAATTTCTTTCAGGTCATTCTCTTCCCTGCCACTAGGATGGTCACTATAATATATCATCCAACCCTGAAGAGGTAGTACGGAGATATCACTTTTCATATAACTTTCTAAGCGCTGACAGGATAGCCCTTAGTGCCCTAATTTCGTCCGGATCAACCGCAATCTCTTTAATTAGATTATTCTTTAAAAGACGGGAACTCAGCTCAACCAGTGTATACGAACGCTCATCGATGTGCAGGATATCTCCATCTTGAGAGATACGATGTGTACCCACTTGTGCAAAGAACGGCGACTTAGTTACATGGGAATGCATCAGTCTACCTAGAATAATCGCATTCCCGCTAGCCGAGGCATTGCCGTCAATATGAGCACCCCACCCGACTTGTACATTATCTTGCAGCTGGGAATTGCCCATAACAATTGCATTACCGCCCACAATAACATTATCAGCCACCCTGGCATTACCATCAATTCTCGCGCCACCACCAATAAATGCATTGCCACTGATCCTGGCATCACCAGAGACAACAGACCTACCACTCACTCTCACGTTATCTCTAATGATAGAGAAACCATTAACTTTGGCATACTCACATATTAGAACGTCATCTTCGATGCGAGCATGACCAGATACATGGCTAAAATCAGTAATATGGCCACCTAGGATTTGGGCTTCATTAGAGATACGCGCATATTTGGAAACGCGCGCTTGTGCGCCGATATATACGTTATGGCGAGTAATAGTGGCTGTGTCGGCCACCCAGCCACCTTCAGTACCATCACGATTAATATATCGATGGGCAGGCACGGGGCCATCACCAAAATCAAATGTCGGCATTAAATACCTCCGGCCACCGCCAGAACCGATTCAGCCTCGGCCCTAGTAGCAGCCACAAAAAACCCAGCGGCTTCTTCTAGGCGATAAACCATAGGCACCCGACCGCTGCCAATACTCAGTCCATGCCGAGCTAACTCTGCCACTAGCCTACTCTCAGGAATTTTACTAGAGACTTGCATAATCCCCAGCAACGCCCCCTCACGATAGACATAGTACAATCGAATTTCGGGAGGAAATTCCAAGCCTTCAAAAGTAATCACAGTCAATCCTTGTATCGTGGGAAAGGGAGCTTGGTTTTAACCGGCTCATCTTCATCCAGGGGTTCCAGCACCCCGCCCACCACCTGAGTACCAGTGTGGAAAACCACTTCACCATTCTCCACAGTCATAGAGCCCTGCGGAAAGTACTTACGGAAAACTCGCTCAGCTTCTTTCATCGTACGCATATTCACTCCTCACACGGGATTCGAGATTCAATATAATTGGCCAAATCAGAAAAGGTCATAGGGGTTCGATCATTACGGAGAGAGACATCATTCTGAATTTCCGTAGCCATAAAACTATCAGGAAAGCGATGGGGAGAACCTTTCACAGTACTCATCTTACCGTCTTGTCCATCAAAAAGTCCTAGTTCCTCTGCCAGTACACCTAAGGCACAATGAAATACCCTACCTTGGTAAGTGGTCTTAAGATAATTGGTGCCTTTATGGTACCGGCCAGAACGCAGGGCAGCCACCCACTTATCACGAATTTCACGTTTCATTTAATCCTCACAGGGAACGATAGATTCGATTTTATCAGCAAGATTAGTGAATGTTTCACCGCAGTCGTTTGCATCAGCTAAGATTTTCTGTGTTGCCCACGGAAGGATATCATACGGCAATAGGGCTTTGTTGTCGTCCACGGCGCCATCTGCATCCAATAAACCCTCAATTTCTGCTAGCACCCCCAGGCAGCACCTTCTCGGAGACACCCTGATCCCTGCTTGTACTGCCCTGATCGGAGGGCGTCAACCCACCGCTGTCGTGTCGCGCGTTTCATCGGATCTCCTCGATAATTCCGGTACCTCGGAAGCGCCGTTCCAAAAGCTCCTCAGCGTAAGCTCGCAATCTCACTCGGTCCTGCGGGCACTTCGCCTTACGAGACTCTTCCAACTCCCTAATCTCACACTGAGCTTTTCGCCGGATTTCTTCTACTTGCTTTTCCAACTCAATCTCATTGGCAGCAGAAGTGCATAGGCAACACTGCAGGTTACTAGAAATCCATTGCATTTCTCGGGCACAATAAAAACACCGCATACCCTCTGCCTTCAACTTAGCCGTACTGCGTAATTCATCCTCATATCCCCACTCAGGAATTCTAGACCCGCAATATCGGACTGGATTAAAGTAAACCTCCTTATGGTCCCCTAGAAAATTAGGGCGGAAGAAACGATGCATGCGAGGATCTACCCATTCAGGAATATCTTTCATTTTCTCACCTGCGGCAATTCAATGCCTTTAAAGATAATTGGACATTGTTGGAGAGCCCGACTCAACAGCCCAGCTTGCGATTCCAAGTCTGGGACATTATGAGGGAAATGCAATTTACCGCGAGCATGAGCCCTAAGTGCATATACCCAAGTGGCTACTGTAGTTGCACCACCAGCAAAAAAGCTCTTACCGAAGATCCAGCCCGGACTAGTGAGCTTAGCAATCTCTAATTTAATCCCATGATGAATTTCAGCCGTATCTCTAACCCATTTGGGATCTAGGACACCAGCATCCAGCTCTTCCAAAATACGAGTATATTCTGCAGCTTCTTCAGGTGTCGTACGATACTCGCCACGACTTCGACACCTAATAGTTTCCAATACAGCGGGAGCATATGAGGAATCCGAATAATAATCCCGCCATACGATTTCCTCCAAATAGTTAAGTGCCCTATAGCCACGGAGGCGCACAATAGGGCCTACATTATAGTAGTTAACAGGGCCTTCGTTAATAGCACATAGCAATTTCCGCCAATTTTCGATAGTCATTAGCGGCTCCCTTTAATTCGGTGACGCATAATCACGGCATCACAATCGCCCATTTGTTCTTTAAGGGCCAGCAAAGCACCCATAGCCTCAGCTTTAGATTTATACTTGACTTGGCTACGGTAGGCAGGAAAGCCCAGGATGCTTACAGTATAGTAGTATTTCATTGTACCATTCTCTCATAATGGTAAAGGGTCATGAGGGCCAGGGCAGTCAGGAGCAACCACCCTGTGTGACTATGAGGAGCCTCTACAGCTACGACTGCAGCCGTAATTAGGGTAGCGGAACCCCAGGCGATAATACGTTTCATGCTACTCCATCCGGGGCGTTACCCCAAACATTTTGCAGAATTCGATACACAGCAGGCAACCACAACTCCCCTCTGCGAGCTTCCTTAATATATTCCTGAAATTCTGCAGGAGGCGATTGTGACATGTTGATAGTGATTTGTGCCAGGTAATTAATTAGGAAAGCGCGGTTCATCCTTACCTCACTTAGCCGCAATACTTTTAACAACATTATCGTAAGTATCGGCTAACTCCAGTTCATCTACCGGATAGAGTTTAAGTGATTCCAGAATCTTAGCCCGAATATTTTCGGAGATAAGTTCTTTATAAATCAGTCTACGAATTTCACTGCCGAGGTGTGGTAGCTCAATCTTGCTCATAAACCCTCTTGCCCAACTCGTAAATAAAATCCCGCAGTCGCTTAGGTGAAGCGTTAGTGCGGAGTCCTACCAACCGCTGAATATTTTCCAGTGTCAAGAAATGGGGCTTATTATCAGGGGTAAGCAGGAAAGTACCCAGGGCACGCTCGTGCGCATTAACTCGCTTATAGAATTCCTCGCAATTCTGGTCGGTAATCTGGTTCATCCCTACTGAAATGGTAGCGAAAATAACCGCCTGAGTATAGGGTGACTCGGCGACTTCAGACCAATTCTTCACTTGACTAAGATCAGAATTCAAAGACATTGGAAATCTCCTTCTGCAAATGTACAAGTTCTGGATATGAAATATCGCCAAAAACAGATTGTTCAGGTAGATGGGTAGTGAGTATTACCGATAGCATTTTGAGGAAATTAGGGGTATCGGTAATAATCCTCACACAACACTGTGGCCCACGGAACCAGTAACATACAGGCGAACCATCCCACCATAGGGAACCCAACCCAGCATCCCCTCGCACATGGAGTTTGATTCTAAGGGGGGAGTAAGCTATATCTAAGTGCCATAAATTCTGGCACTACCGGACTGTCAGGTTCAGTCAGTAACTTAAGGTTGCGACTCTCTGCACTGGTTGCTAGATCAGGAAACCCGTAAATTTTAATCATGTTGGTAAAACCGAGGGCATTCGAGTGGGTAATTATCCAGGTAAGATTGTACACCAGGTTTTTGCTGCAATTCTTTCAATTCATCATTGATACGCCTTTCGGTCAGAGTGCCTCGATAGATCCCGCTATCGAGGATAGCACGAAGCTGTCGGGCACGCAAGCCTGGATCTGTAGGGGCAGCAACGAATGAAAGGCAGACATTGGCCTCAGTCAATCGCTCCTGCTTAATTTCCCCATCCCTAACCAGGGCTGTACTACCTGTAGTAATCATGAAGGAAGCGATACCTGGTCGTTGATCCGCCATCAGTCCCAACAAAGTCTGGATTTTCTCAGACGGAAGTCCCACCAGCATTTCCGCCAAAACTTCTAGATTATCCATTATGAACCCCACTCAACGTAAAGGGAGCTACCTTCCAGCGAAACTCTAAATCCATCAGCCTCGGCAATTTGAGATATTACTTTGAATGCCGCAAAATCATGCCGGATATCAGTAAAGCAATATGTAGTTCCTCCCAAGTTACGCGCAACCTTATCAGCTTCGAGTAGGAAATCCTGGTAGATTTTCTCAGCCTGACGCCGAGTTTCGCGCTCCTGTCGTTCCGCATCAGCCTTGAATCGAGCGCGGGTATTTTCGGAAATGGCGAGCAATTCTTGGGCTTTATTCATTGGGAGTCTCCGGCAAGATAGCAAAGATGCCACCCTCCTTCACTTCCCAGGTAAAACCATTCTTTTCCAAATGTTCTTTTACGTAGGGAATAATAGCGGCATTTCCGTGCAAGCCCACAACCAAGAGATTCGGTTCATCAAAACACTTGGCAATCTCGCTCCGGAGCCTATTGGTGAATTCAATATAGGTACGGATGGCGTGGTAACGGGCAGCAGCAGTATCAGCCTCGCTTTTAAGTTGTTCAGCTTGAGCCTGCAATTTGCGGATAACTTCAATATCTTTCATCGTGACATCCTTTCTGCAGCCAACAGGTCTTGAATCTGAGTAGGGGAAAGTCTGGGAGTATCGGCTGTCCGTACTCCGCTAAGGAATGGATAGCCGGGTGACTCACTAGAATAACCATCAGGCTGGAGCATTGCCTGTAGGGATTTAATATATTCCTGGCGAGTAACACCCCAGACATCACCCGCATGATAAATCGGGATAATTTCTTCAGTCGGAGGTGGCAGACCCTTAATCTCTTCCATAAGAGTTTTAAGGGCAGCTTCAGGAGAAGCAGCCCAAGACATACGATTGGGGTGTTGCAAACAACGAGCCCCGTAACCATAGTCCTCCTCAACCCACTCTACTATATAGGTATATTTCATGTGACTTCCTTTACGAGCAACCCGCGTTTAGTGCCATGACCAGTCTCGATTCCCCTACAAATATAAAGCGTATTTTCGATATAGAGAGTATCTCCTACGTTTAGTTTACGCCCAGGAGGGAAATCGGCCATATCAATTACTGCTACTTTTCCTCGGCCAGCGATATTGAACCACTCTGCTTTATCTAGACGGATAGGCTCATGTTCCATCTTCTACCACCCGGAAGGGAATTTCGACTACTTGAAAGGATTCTATATATTCCTGATAAGGGGGATTGTTTTTACAGAAATATTTAATATGTGCACGGGCTCGTTCCGGGTGGTCAAAGGCAGCCACATGTTTATCGAACATAAGGGTAAGTGACCCGCCGGAGGTCAAAAACAGAGAGCGGCCATCAGAACTAATATATCGAACGAAATACATTACTTGCTTCCTCGTTCCACGACTTTAAACTCGATTTTGAAAATCTCGCAATTATATTCCAGCAACTCCGTACGCTCGCAAAAACGACGGATGGCTGTACGGGCACTGTCCAAGTCTGTGAAACGCTCAGCATCACATAAATTGCCTGTGAGATCCCAATCATGAGCCCCATATAGATTATTGTTAAAAAACAAATAATGAATATAAAGAGGTGAGGAGGGATTATATCGTACGAGGTACATATGTCCTTTCAAATAATAATGCCAAAGGTGTGATTAATGCGAGTTACCGGGAAGCTACACCTGCGGGGCTTTTCTTCAAATGGCCAAATTGCAACCCTTTTGTTAGTAGATCGCCAGCCACTTCTGACGCGGTTGCAAAGTAATACAGTCACCGTCTTATCCGCCAACTCATCAATCACCCCTATACGTGCTCTACCGCCAGAGTCAAATAATACAATATCACCTAGTCCGAGTGCAAATCTCAGATTATCGTAATATCCAGGGATTTTATCAGAGTCATTTAGCATTGAGAAAAAAATCATTTCAGTTTTACCACGCTATGAATGAAGGTGAGGTTCGCTTTAGCTCGCAGGGTAATCGTCCCTGCAGCACCTTCAACTGTAATGTAGGTTTTAGTACGACCACCATTTACAGTCTGACCGACCGCCGTTACCTCAGCGGTATAGAGCGCCCCACCTACAGCATATGCAACCTTATCGCGCAATCTAATCGGATTACCCTGAAAGTCAAAGGCTACAGTTTGTTCCTTTTGACTCAAAGGTGGAAAGTAGGGTTTTTCGCACCCTGCGCAGATAGTATCGGGGCTACGGGAATAAGGGTGATTTTCACCACAACTATAACAGCTCATTGATCCTCCAGCGGCCAAAGTTTATCCAGGCGATTCATTTCTGCTAGGATTTTCTTATAGTGATCTGGGTTATGGTATTTTTCGGGGTAGTGTTTAGGAATACCGTTTGTAGCACAATCACCTACAGGCTCAAATTCAACACCATCATATACCCAATATCGAGTAAATTTCCCATTAATAGCACGTTTAGAACCTACCCGCAGGGCAATGAATCTCAGTAGCGAATACAGGTAAGGCCCAGATTCGCCTGCACCACTAAAGTTATAACCTACTTTCAGCGTGCCTTTATCGCCGCCTCGGTAGTCTAGCTCTGTACCACATACCGGGTAAGAGGTAAAGTGACTACCAGCAGTTTCCCACCCTACCAGTTTATCGAAGGGAGTTACATTTTTAAGGAGAAAATCGTAGGCTTGTTCTAGGGCTTTCTGACTGCGAACGACTACATAAGCACTATACCCCACGTACAGCCTCTACGCGAAAGTCGGCTGGTTCATCCAGCTTACGAAGATAGTAGCAGGTCATTTCTCGCCCGTCTCCATCAGCTACTAGTTGGCGAGCTTCCTCCTCACTATCAGCATCGATTGCCATAACAGACTCGTGAATTTCTCGTACATAAACGCGATATCGCATGTTTAGCTCCTAGTAGTAAACCCACTATTTAGAATAGTAATCAGTCCCAAAAGCGACCTTCGCGCTCCACCTCGCGATTGCGGTACACTCGGTGCATACGATCCAGATACAGTTCGTGGCGTTCGTTGCCGATTTTTCCCATTACATATTCATTGTCATCGTCATCCTGAACCATAAAGGAGGCTTCATGGTCGGAACCCATAATCTGTTCAGGGCTATGGAGATCGTTATCTCTAGCCTTCTTAAACAGTTCCTTTGATTCTTGGGTGGTCAGCGGCACGAAGAAAAACTCACCCTGCCGAACATAAGATTTGCCACGAATTTCTTTAGGGATAAGGATATTATGAGCTTCGGCTACTGTCCGGACGGGCTCAGGCAATTCCGAGATAAACATATGTTGCTCGTCAAAACCGACCAGGAAATAAGTGGTAGTGGCGGGTGCTCGGGCTACCAGCGTATGAGTGGTTTTATGGTAAGTAAAACGAGTAGAATCAGGGGTATTGTATCTCATGCGAAAACGCGCAATAGCGTGAGAGCGATCTCTAAAGGTAGCATAACTATTATCCATCTTAATCACGCGAGCGGACTCGGTGACCTTGAGGATAACCTGTCGGAGTTTAGAATTGCCATCCAATACCTCTACGCGACCCTTACTATTAAGCAGCAGAGATTTGCGAGGATTATCCAGCGACATAAAGAAAGCATCAGTATCTTGCCCAATATCAGGATTAAGATTATTAATTTGGGCAGGAATACGAAAAGACTTGAGAGTTTTGATAATTTCCATGATTAGTTCCTATCGTTAGTTTCGAGGTATGATTCCAGATCAGCAGTAGACATATAGGCCACGGTATTCTCGGCTACCGAGGGTTCCATGCTATTATCGACCATAATTTCATAGACTGCTCGCTGCAGATCCTTAAGTTTAGTAACCATATAGCATTCTCCTTTCCCAGAGTGCTTCAGAGTCAATCTCTCTTTGGTGCTCGGCTCGGTCATCCTCGCGCTTAACCCACCGTGCAAAAGCCTCGGGGTTTTTAGCCAGGAAAGCCTCGCCATCTACCACCAGCACTTTGCCGTGACCACTGCAATTTTCACAGGTAATATCATAGCCACCTGACATATAGGTAGCACGATCCTCCTCATCCCATTCATCCCATTCGGATGAGGTAATCCCATTACCGTCAATGGCAGGGTTAGAGTGATGTCCCTCACCTTCACACCGGGAGCAAATCTCCCAGCGGGCAGGAGCCTCTACAGAGTCATCATCGTCAAATTCGATAGTGATAGATGGCATTTACCATACCTCGGCAGTAATGATAAAGTAGGTAGTTTGCGGTGGCAACATGCCATACAAATCTAATTCGATAGGTTTACCCAACAACTCCTTAGCCTTAGCCTTTTGCGCCTCAGAAAAATTACGTACCCGGTCCAACCAAGCCCTATACGCTTTATCGTACGCTTTGCGCTTAAAAAGTGCAATAAAGCCAAGTGGTTCAACCGGAGGTGGTTCTGTATTCTCGGGCAAGCTCTCCAGAATATCCAAATACTTTTCGTAAGTAGCTTCTATCTCTTGACGTTCCTGATTTCGCTCTCGAATGTAAGATTCCAAAATCTCTCGATTTTCTGAGACAGCGATAACCTTGGTATACTTCCAGAGTAGATTTGATGCTTGCAAAACGTACATATCACACCTCAATCAGAAGAATCACAAAGCCAATAGATAGTAACAGATTTATCAGTGCGAGATTTAACCTGGTTCACCTGCCCTCGGTCAATAGCCAGTAGGGCAGTCACGTCATCATCCGTAATAGGAGAGCCATCCTGTCGCTCCCACACCTCGGTTCCCGCATTGCAACACCACCCCACAGGAGTAGCGGTATTCAGGGTTCGTGTCAAGTGCTGGCCTATATAGATCCGGGCTTGCTCTGCTCGGATAGCCCTGCGAGTCCAGTCCTTACCAAAAGACCAGCGATTAATCTCAGCCAGTTTTTCGGGAGGCAGAGCGATGTTATCCAGAAAATCCATAGTTAATTCCGGGCTAGAGATTGGGTAAAAGAGATAGGCGGAACTACCGTATGAGCGTAGTCCAGTGTGGGTTCCAGGTAATTTTTCATTAGGAAAACCGAATATCCGGTTAGCTTTTCCCTCATAGGTACAGGGGTGTAGTTAGGAGGGCTCGTATGACCTACTCCGTAAGCGGCCCAGGGAGCACCACTGATATAGTGATTCCACCAGACGTGCTCCTTTTGCAGCTTTCGGTTGCGGAAATGAGGTGGTCTACCGATGCCAGCAGACCGGAGTAGAATCGTATGCAGGGTAGGTTTACTACCCAAATAAGGGGGGATTTTGTATTGTTCGATTACCAGGGAGAGTTGGGTAGAGTGAATTGCTAGGTTAATAAATAACTGACTAGTCCTCATCGTTGGTAAGGTCCTCGCAGTTAACTGTTTCGTAGCTGATTACTCTACCTTCTGCAATAAACCCAGGAGCCCCCATAATCTCAATAAGGGCAGTGTCGATTTCCATGGAGAGTGAAGGAGTGTCGGTCCCATCAGGAACTTCCACAGTAAATTGAGTAGTAATAAGAACTTGTTTCATCGTCGCACCACTCGTGGGATAAAGATACCAGGACCATCTGGCACAGGGGCTTCCGCTCGCCTAATCTGCTCGGCCACCACCCGGCTAATAACGGAGCCAGTACGAGCAACCTCCAGGCGATCAGACTGCTCCAGATAATCGATAGTGATTTCTTGGGTCAGCTCATCAGTAGCGAGGACATCCCCATCCCACCGATTCATATCCATGTAGATAGAATCATTAAGGGGAGAGCCATCGGGAGCACAGGTGTCGATAAGAACTGGAATACCGAAAATACGGCGATTATTCATTGGTGCAATCCTTGGTAATAGGTGACAAGGCTACGGCGGGCACGTTCATCGTAGAATGCTGTGTAGGGAATATACAAACCACCTACATCCAGTTCAATTTCAATACCATAAAGCCCAGACGAATATGAAATCATGATACGTCGGGGAAAGATTTCATTAATAATATCTTGGGCAATTTGATCACATTTCTCTGGAATCTCAGTACTCGTCTTGCAAATTTCGCAATGTATTCTGCAATACCGAAATTCGCTGACCCAGACGGTAATTCTTTCTAATGGCTTGCGAAATAGAATTCTTAAGGCTTTTATCAATCGGCATTGGATTCCTCTCCAAAAAATTCTTGATCCAACCCCGCATCTTCATAGGCTTGCAGCAACTCTTGATCAGTATAATCGGCAAACCCCTTAAGGCCAGTCCGCAAGAGGCCCCTCATCCACCCATAACTATCTGCATCACCATTTCGCATAGTATCGATATGGTCTTCAATGAGTCGGTTAATAATAAATTCCCTATCCATTTAAACCCCCGCTTTAAAAGCAGCAATATAAGCTGCACGGTGTTCGGGACTATACAGCACTGAGTATGGGAATCGCCAAGCGAAATCGGCACTAGGCCAAATGAGTGCAAATTTGGGATAGCACTCAATACGGCAGGCGTCAATCGCTACAGAGAATTCACGGTCAAAAAAGATATCGATTTGTCGGTGTAGCGGCAGCCATCCTTCTTCCTTCAAGATTGTGAGTTGTGAATGTAGGGAATCTGCCTGGAAGCGGGCGCTGGAAATCTGTAACTTTAATTCATAAATCTGAGATGTTACAGAACTAACAATATCAGATACTTCCTGTTGCTTCATCGCGCACGCTCTTTCCAGCGCTTAGAGTAGTCGCAAAACCCAGTGGGCCATTGTGATGGGTTGTGTGGGCTAACCATTTTATCACGATATTTGCACCTGCCGGAATAGACCCCTCTTTCAAGAGGCACGCGGCTGCCTCAATGACATTAGCCGTAGACACACACAGGTGGTCATCACGACCGGGGTAGCGATTCAGGTAAGTATTCAGTACCACCCGCTCTGCTTCCAAATCAGAGTAAGCAGTGCCTTTGCCAGAGAAGAGATCATATTCAATAATCAGCATTCACTCTCCAATCTTGAGGGTAACGCCCTCGAAGTAGTAGGCAGCCGAAAGCGCAAACCGCACGGGTGCCACCTGCAGAGCCATCGTAATGCGTCGGCTAGAGGTGTCAAGCGCTTCCGAAACACCTGCCGCCTCGGTCATCCAGCGGTCCAGGGTAGGGTCTAGGGTAGGGCCAGCCAGCGCTGCCTTACCAACCATAAGCTGTTCCGACAGGCGCACGAGGTGACGAGCTTCTTCGTCAGTATCGCATTCAATCAACAGACTAGGCAGAATTTTCATAGCTTATTTAACTCCCGAATAAGGTCATCACAGGGCCAGCGGGCAGCATCACAATCATATAGGCTTAGAATAGCCCCCCTCCACCAATTTGAATAGTCTCAATCTCCAATTCCTGATAGGTGAAATTAGAATCCCCTAACTTAGCAGTGAAGAGATAAATGTTGGCGAACTCGTAAGTGTTTAAAGATACATTATCAAATTCACATTTTACAGAAAATACATAATCACTTAATATATCGATAGGAAATCCATGTAAGATAAGTTTATCTGCGTATTTAAGTGGAATGGTACCTTCTGCATCAACATTACAAAACTCAGTAATGTTAAAGCCTAGTTTCTCTACCCCTTTAGCGAAAGCAGTCTTAATTTGCTCAGCATTATAATCGGTAGTGATAGTAATTCTATCAGAAGATTCGTAACCATTCATTTCGATACTAATATTCATTAGGCCCTCTGTACCACAGTGTAAGGCAAACCAGGGAAATTAGTGGCCAGATATTCCTCGCTATAATCGGCTGCTACCGTCATATGTACGGTAGAGTAATTAGAGAGGGCTGGCATAGACGATGGCAAATCCACCTCAAATACGATAGTGTCTGAGCCAGTGGAATGAATCACGGTAGCTTTTACTACCGGAATATGAAAACCGTCTGCAACTGCCATTAGGGAGAATCGTATTGCATCGGTCGAGAGCCCCATGTCGTCTGCAATATTATCGAGATATGCAGAATCAGCCAATTCTTTGATAATATTAGCGACAGGTACTCGTGTCCCAGGAATCATTAGAGATAGCATTTGTTATACCTCCTTAAGAGTTACATTTACGCACCTCGGTTCACGTATTGCATAATTCTGGAAAATATCAGTACGTCCTCGCCGATTGCTGGAAAGTCGTCTGGTCCTTTCTTTAGGGTAATATCTGTAAGAACCTGGCCATTTTTCAAGGTAAATACCAGGGTGCTAGCCATTCCCCTAAAACGTGCACAGTTTTCGTTTAAAGTGTAAGTGATTCTATCAGTAGTAAGCAGGGAGGATGTGCGGATCATGATCGCTTGGAAGTCAGCTAAGTCCATAAATAATTTCCCGTGCTAAACCTGGGATGTGTACCCTTATTATACTCACATGTACGGAACAACAATTCCTTTTACACGAGCGGTGCCACTATCCAAATCAAATTCGATAGTAATTAATTCACCGTGAGTAATAAATAGCTCCAGTGCATCACGAATGTCATCTATGACCTCGCTATCCTCCTCCTGCCGCCTTTCGCTCGACTGCGTTATCCATAGCGTCAGGCGTTTTGAAAGTAACGGAGATAGTACCGAGTTTCATTTATCACCTGCCTGTTTAAGTAGTTGAAAATACCTAGCCTGAATAGCCCTACTCCTAGCACTCATATAGGGGGAAACGGATGATATGATGTCTTTCAGGTCAGGATTATCAGGGAATTCTTTTTGTAGAATACGCAGAATTTTAGCATTCATTTGCGCCTCCTAGCCACCCACTTAGCGAAAGCGTGGGGATACTTTTCAGACATAGTCTTTAACCGCTCTACGTTTTCCGGTGTAGCACCATCAAGCTCACGTAATTCACTAGCGAAAGCATTTGACTCACGACGCAGGTCACCGGCAGGAGACGGACAGTCATTGAGGTGTGCGGATATCCCACATTCGGCTACACCACACGAACACATAGGTATCTCTATATCGCAGTGTTTACACTTAATCAATATCTCCTCCTTAAGCACTGTAGAATCCAGCCGTGAGCTACCGCATAAGCCTGACAGCCTCTTCTAAAGTCCCACTAATCTTAATAGCGGGACCGTTCGTCGTACCAGCCTCTTTACTGCCAGGCTCATAATAATAAGCCATCCACAGTCGGTCTGTACCTTGAGGATATTGATTAATCTCCACTTTGGTACCAATTACGAAGCTCGTCTTTCAGGTCGTCGTTTTCCTGGCGTAAATTAATAATTGCCTCCGTAACCATACGGATGAAAGTCACTGGCGCTTCCTTCACCATTTGTTCACCCAGGGGAAACTGCTTAGCCAAATCCATAAGAGCTTCACTCAGAGACATAGGTAATCACACCTCGTTTAATTTCAACTACATTGTCTGTGATGATAATCTTACCCAAATCATCACGCTCTTCGCCTTCCCATTCCACCTCGCCGTTCAACTTATACCCCCAGTGGTCAAGGAAGTGGCCGATCAGGTAGGTAATCCATTCAATATAATCGGAGAATTTCTCTACGCCATTCCACTCGATTTCAGTACCATCATCATTGGGCTCCCATTTGCACCACAGCCCAGGCTGTCCCGCAGGCGGTTCATTGTAATCCACAATTGAAACATCATTGTCCTGCCCTGCAAATCCCCCTCCTCCCACAAAATATCCGCCCTGAATACCGATGGGCAACCCGACAGCTTCACGCACAGGATCTGGGAATTCAGCAGCTCTCCCGGCATCCCGTTTCATTCGACGGGTTTCTGAAAACATCTGCAGATACCTGCGATGCTCCCGAGTGAGTGGGCGGTCCAGCTCAAAGCTACCATAAAAACTAGTATCATATACCATAGTTATTCTCCTTTAACAATCTTAATGATTTTTAGGAAACATTCATGGGCTTCGATCACATCATTCACATGTTCAAGAGCCCGTTCAGCAGAATTAATTACTGGATAAGGTGTGCGCATAGTAAAGTAAAATTCACCATATTCATACTTGATTGATAACATAGCGTTATTTTTTGTAAATACTGCGCCCAAACACCCCAGGTCTAATCTATCTATAGGTACTTGTTGAGCGGCAGATTTCATTAATTGCGTAAATGAATTAAAGTTCACCAAGGTCCTCTTCAGTGAAAAAAGACTTAAGTTTAGCGATAGCCGCACGCTGCTCAGTAACAGTATTTAGGTCACCCGTGAGCTTCAGAAGACGTTTAATGAGCTTAGGTTCTTTGTTAAAAGTATTAGCAATATCAGTGATTAGGGCCTGGTAGTGTGCAGCCTGCTTTCGACCATACTGCTCCATGTCTTGCTCAAAACGCTCGGACGCCTCCATATACTTGCTGAGATTTTCCCACATCATCTTAATATGAGAGTATGGAGACTGATGGTTTACCGAGGCTATAGGTGGAATAGGTGGCTCCGGTTTGACGGCAACATAATCCCCATACATTACTTTGTCCCGCAAAACATTAACTCGCTGCTCATCATACTTCATTTCAATTCCTCAGTCTCCACCATCACTTTTGACTTAGACACCGAAAGTGCTTGCACTACCAAAAACCCTACACCGGAATGCTGTTTAGCCAAACGCTCAGCCTCTTTAATAGCCTCATCCAGAGTAGCGGATTTCGCAAGATTATCTGCCCGAATAACATAGTAGCGTGCGTCTTTCATAGATTTGCTCCTGTGCTTATATTTATCAAAAAGGTATTGAACCGCTTCATCTTCTGAGCGAGCGACCAGCCCAAGCCCCGCACCCTTCAAATCTCGCCATACCACGCCATGAGGAAAATGTCGGTAAACCTCAGTATCCCCATAAGATTTGATTTCAATATCATTATCAGCCATTTTTTCATACCGAGTAGTGACGGTACCTTCAGGATGTCTAGCCAAAATAACCTCCACTTCCTCATCGCTATAGCAATTAGGGTAAAGATTGTAATATCGGGGGTCGCACATCAATGACACGCGCCAATCATCCCTACCGACATTTTTAACGAAAGTAATGGCTGGGAAAAGGAACTGTGGGTCAAATGCCCTGCTATCAATAAAACCCAGCGACCAACGAATCTCATTCTGCACAGTTTCAATCTTCATAGTACCACCTTGCTGATGAAATAGCGGCCAATCAACTCCTTAGCCCCTACCTGTACCAGGTTCGTGGGTAGGGATTGTTGCGTCATGTACCGCATTTCCCAGATCAGTAAATCCAACCAGGTGAAGGATTTCACTCAGTGGATGGCTAATCAGGTTATGAATAGTCCATTGGAAGTGGGCGGGTAAAGCATTGATAAAACGGAGCAACATTTAGCCCTCCTCAATAGGTTCGTCAACTACATCTGTATAATTGCCTGAAATCCCAGTAACTTCAGGAGGATAGGATTTAATCACTTCCTCCTGACAGACATCGCAAACTCGTGCTAATGAAATATTCCTCGCATCATAAATCCACCATGAGTTTTCGCGAGTGTGAGATTCCCTATGTTTTTCCAAATTCATCGTTCCACCAATACGCGTGGTTTACGGGCACGAGCCGCACGGTCGGCCTCCTGAAATTCTACCCACATATCGAAATGTCGCTTAACATTATCAAGAACAATTGTCTCACGAACCTGAACACCTTTACGAAAATCATGATCATTTAGAAGCTCGCCAGACAAATACCTCCTCCCAGTAACCCACCAGAACCACTGGCGAGATTGGAAATAGAATCTGTATTCACCGTTGCGCTCACCTCGATCCAACAAGCGATATCGTGAAAAATTCAACCGCTCATACAGGTAAGGCTTGGTAACTGCAATCTCAGTAGTCATCGGCGTTGCACTTCCGTAAGAGTAAAAAAGGTAAGGAAATCCAATGGGGTAAATTCAGGAATATAATCAATCCAATTACCCAGGGTAGTGGGTACAAAAGCCTGTGCTTCCGTAACCCAAAAGCCACTACCAGGATGCTTGGAGATTTCACTACCCGGATAGGACTCTACCAGGCGTTGCCACTCAGCCGTAAGCTCGGCCAATTCAGCGGTAGCCACATCCGGCTCAGTATAAACAGCCAGTAGCTGTCGATTCTCCATCCAGAGTGCATACGCAATCATATTCACCTCACTAGGACGTCTTCTAGGCGGAAGTGAGTGCGCAGCCGACTTAGCACACAGGGCTCAGGGAAAACGCGAGCCCATCGACCCAATTTAGACGGGATTTTATCAACCCTGGGACCGACAGAAATCTCATCCTCGCTTTCACGGAAAATTTGCTCACCCTCTTCCAGTACCATCAACCTATCCCATTCTTGCTTAAATTCGACAAACTCTGCCTCCGCCACATCATCCTCGCGGAAAACGCAGAGCAATTCTTTATCCCATAGATTATCTTCGTAATTGTAGTTAAAATAACACATCAGCGCTTTCATACCACCTCCTAGTCAGTAGGTAATTTTTGCAGTACTAGCTGGAAACTATTAAAAGAGATATAGGAGCGATCCGGAAGGTATTGCGAAAGTTTGGATTGGAAATGTTCCTCACATTTGGGTACACGCAAATATCCAGAACACCCATCTTTAGATACACAGATATCGCTATCATAAATCTCACTAAGTTTTTCCACCTCTTCTTTCAATTCTCGCAATACCGCCTGGCCAACCTCTGCCTCCGTAAAGATATGCAGGTTGGTTTTAAAGCCCTCATCAATCATATAGAGTACGGCTGCCATTAGCTCACCTTACGTTCTACAGGAGAGTTAATCCCACAAATCAATCCGGCAGGACCCAGCTTAAAACGAAACTGATAATCGCCTACGATTACCTCATGTAGTTTATCATCAGTAATTTCCATACGAGTATCGGTAATCACCTGCCCATCCAGCACTACCCGAATAGCTCGATAAGCAGGTACTTTCGACTGTTCCATAATATCAATGAGGGTCATCTGGATTAATCCCTAGGATGCGACACACTTCCTGCGCATATTCGCGAGTCCGAGCTAACTGCTCTGCTTTTTTCCATTCCTCCTGCGCCCGCTCAAGCGCAATAGCTCGCTGTGATACAAGCCGCCCCAATTCTACGGGAACATCCTGCTCCGTACCATCCAGCACGAAAAGTGGCGGGCAATAGTAAGAAAATTCTTCAGGATTAGGAAGTTGAACAATATTGTCTTCAATTGCCTCATAGAGAGTCGCCTGCAGTGGCTCCTCACTACCCAGAGGAATGAGCTTAGGATCTACCTCATCCACAGGCAAACCACGACCTACCAGGCGATAAGACTTGTAGTCAGGATAGTCAGGGTCTTCCACCACCTCTTCCACTCCAGGTGGCATATACCCGTAATATTTAATAAATTCTTCTACCTGCCAGGAGAAGGTACTAGTGGCTGTTTCTTCAGCATTACGACGCAAAGACGTTACTGCTGCTGCTACATACTCGGGTGGGTAACCTCTAATGCGGCCAGTGAAATACCGATACCTAACGTATCACCTTCCCTCACGCAATCGAGCATGCTGCGACGGGAAGGAGCGATAATATACCGATAGTACCCTCCATTGTAAATGTAGAGTACGTGAACTGTATTAGGAAAATTACTAGGGTTAAGCATATTTACACCAACCTTTACAGTGAGGTGTATGGCATGGCGCATTTACCAGCTCCATGAAGTCATCCACGGTAGCTGAATTCTGCAACATACGACGCCATGCGGCAGCCGCTGCCTCTGGGTCATGCCCGAACCGTTTGTACACCAGTCGAGCCATGTCGTAATGTTCGACACTAGTGAACTTTTTACGATCAGTAGTGGTAATGGTAAGATCAGTCATTTGTTTCCCCAGGTGTAAATGAATAACTGCCCACTTGTGGTTCATTTGGTTACTACACACAGATCCTCAATCCACTCACCACAGCTGCAGCACCGTCCTCCGCGCAGTTTTGGTTCGGCGCAACACGACATGGTTTCTGATTCAGTAGTAGGAGCATCTTTACCTCGTGCTGCACGAACTGCCGCTTCACCAAACTGTTGGCTGCTCGCAGTAAATAGCCCCCTGGCAGCGTCACGCTGAACCGTATCCTTGACAGCTTTAATAAGTTCCTCAGATAGGCCAATTCCATTCAGGAATTTATCTGCCGCTTCCCGGCCATCATGCTTGCATGTATATTTGTAAGTATGGATAATTTCCTCTAAATTCATTTAATACGCCCTTCAAACATATCTGGTGTACATGTTGCTGCAACAGCCTCAGCAACTCCCTCGCCTAGCCATAGACCATCCAAATACTTTTTAGCAGCAGCAGGTCCTTCCTGCCAATACAGCATTTTGTAGTTATAGATAATTTCTGTAATATTCATTCAAATGCCCCTGCGACAGCCGCTTGCATAGTACGAGTAGAAAGTCGGTCAGCATCCCTAACCATCTCGGCAGTCACGTAACCAGAAACCTTATCCATCAGCTCATGGCATTTTTCCAAACCGGCTTTAGCTAGCGTCAGATCCCCATAGCAATTTTGATTAGGATAGTCACGGAGAGTTTCTTGATAGGCTCGAATCCTCACTCGCTCCAGGGTAATCGCATGCTCCATTAATGCAGTAATGGCCAGCACAGGGTGAGTAAATTTACGACCCAAATATGCATTCAGTTCATCAATCAACATACGGCCTCCTTTAAGCATTGCAATGCCACAACCTCTACCTCAACCTATAAATGCACTTCATGATAGCGCTTTAGATAATGTTTGCGTAATTCTACAGTAGGTTGCCCATCAGCATAGGCCCGACCATTTCGATACCACCAGTATATCCAGCCCCAGACATTACCAGTTAAACCGAATTCATTCCAGGCTACTGGATATTTGGGTGGGGTTAATGCATCGCGCTTCATCAATAAAGTGGCTCCAAGACTACTAGGATAGAATATCTATATTGAAATTGGAATGAGTAGTATCTGATTGGGATGCGCTAATTACACACTGTCGCCAACATCAGATGAGGTGTCCCACTTCCATTCACAGCACTCAGGGCCACAATAAAACAAATCTTTTTCATATATTCCACTCCCGATTAAGTGCATCTACACATGCCTCTGGATCAGTCGGATGTGGCTCAGTAATACGGCTGATCGCCGCATGAACCTCATCCATCAAGGCATCAGCATTGGGCATGTAGGAAATCCTACCCCAACCTCGTGTTCGGATGGTCTTACCCACACCCCTAAAATCAGCCACTACATTATTATCAGCATCCCAGATATAAGATATGCCGTCATATCTGAAAGGAAGGCGGTATAGATTTCGGTAATGATTCATACAGAAACTCTCCCTTTGCCCAGTACCCATAAACCCAGTGCAACCACGGCACTCACCCAAACAATTGCGAGGATCAGATATTATTACTCCTTCCAGTATGCCACTCATTAAACTGAGTGTCGGCCATTGCAACAAACTCTGCCATACGAGTTTCCAATTCTTGGCGAATTTCTGCAGCTACCTCCACAGGCAGACAGAAACAACTGTAGCGACCATGGAGTTTTAGGTAGCCACCGCGGTCTACGCCCCTCAAACTATCAAGCACCCCGATCGCTTGGTGAGGCCAGAAAGACAGCACCCCAATCCGGGCAGGCTTCATAGTGGCCAGGAGGGAACCACCAAAATCCAGGTGATAATAATCCTTATCCTGACGCTTGATTTGGATGTTATCAAAACCACGGCTGATATAATCAGTTTCTACTGCATCCGCCACTGACTCGTTATAGCAATGAGTGTCTTTTACGTCATCAGCGGTAATTAGAATAGTCATTTTAAATCCTCCAAATGTTCGTAAAGGTCTTTTACGATAGCATCTCTCTCGCCAGGGAACTCTAACCACAGTTCCATTAAATCACGGAAACCCTCACTGTTTTGGGCTGCTGATAAAACCGAGTCTACAAAAGACTCGCTAAGGCCGCTAGCCAGCATAAGCTCTGCAATCTCAGTTAACCCCACCATGATTTAGCCTTTGGTTTTTCCCAAGAAATATCGAGTTTATTACCCTGCAAGCTAACCTGAAAACCCTCTGCCTGTAGACGTTTGCCCGCAATTTGCAGAGCCTGGTGATTGAATGATTTAATACGGGCAGATGTGTGTCCGTACCCTACAGCGACAGCCTCCATTTCTGCATGAGCTTTTTGGTATAGCTCGTCTGCTTCTTCCGCATTAATCCTCTCTCTCTCTACCTCACCCTGAGCACTAAGTTCTCGCAATTGTTCTGGACTTTTCATTCCCACCCCGAAGTACGGGCCAAGCCGATAGGATTGTCACGAGCCATAGCCAACAGCTCCTGACCCCACTCATCAGTATCTCTTACCATACGGGTAAAAGTACCCGTACGATCTTCACTGAAACGGTCAGTGAAACGAAAAGTAAAGGTAGCTGTAATCCTAACTTTGCCTTTACCCTCCGTTACCACATCAGCTTTGATAGTTTCGATCCCATCTTGCATGCTCATGCGGCCTCCTTAGCAGCCTCACGAGCTGCCTCCAGACCATAAAATCCCCAGCAAGATTCCTCGCCTACAACATACCCATACACATCGCCAGACAAATACTGATGATACGTCTTAATCTCACTCTCCAATATCTCCACCGCCAGTTTGCGTAGCTGGGGACTCATACGCTTTTTGCCGTAGGCTTTCAGCAGGTCATCCCGGTAGATGGAAATATACCCGGCTTGCCATGAATCCCAGGGACAACCGAATGGGCTAGTGCTGACCGCCACCCCGCTGTGGCTCATCATATACACCGGCAGACTAGCTACTACCGCCCCCGACCCCTCGCCCTCATTGATATCCCGCCATCCACGAGGCACCCGAGCGAGTACCAATTTACCCAGATTATCCCACTCACGAGGGGAATCAGGGGAATCATCATAGTGAATTTCTACCGTCTTACCGTTGTGCTGGAAAATTTCAACAGGATTCATAAGTCACCTCAGAGAGAAGTGTGTTCAGAGTAGTGCAAGAAACTCTCTACTTTTCGGCTAGAGGTTCCGCTAATCATGCGATCAGCATCCAGCTCGGAAGCATAAACTCCCTCAATTTTTCCATCCCGATCAATAACTACCCAGACCTTCATTTAACACTCCATGCTAGGGGTTTTAACCGTGGCCCGCGTTTGGTCCATAGACTCGGTAACCATCTTAGCCACATCGCCCGTCACTACGCAGACCATGCCATCTTGCATAGCTGCGGAAACTTCCAGGGAATTAGCTATAGACCGGGTTACCTGTCGCTCCACCAAATGAATGCCCAGGGGAAGGAGCGTAGCATAAGACACAATACAGATTACATGCACTGCCAGTGCCAACCAACTGCCCTCAAACGCAGCAGGAGCCACCATGAAAAATAATGCATGAATTATAATCAAAGCGCTAAGGCTAACTGAAAGTAGAATGCGAGTAAAACTCACATTCCTCCAGCCATTAGCCAGTAGCAATAATTGATCAGTACTACTTACCAAGAAGGTGCTGGCCAATTCCCCTCTGACAACCCGGATAGCTGCGATAGGGGTAGGCGGTGTATTCAGAAAAGATTTCAGCCACTTATTCATTGTTCCACTCAACATATTCATCATCTACCTCAAACTCTTCGGAAGTTACCGAGAATTCAAAAAGCCACACCTTTGGGCCATTATCAAGATTAATATCAACTTTGCGGGTATCTGTCCTCACTTTACCTGGCGGATAGTATGATGCATATGATAAGATATGGTCTTTACTAATTGAGATTGCCACAATAACGCCAGATTGGCCGACAGCGAAAGCTCCTCCATTAATAGCACACTCTTCTCGATCTTCAGTCACAACCACTCGATCGCCTACCTTAAGCATCTTTCCTCCCTAGCACCCCACGGAGGGCACTATCAGTTTTCTCTCGAAAGATCTTATTCCAGTCTCGTTTAGCTACCCATTCATCGTATGGCAGAGAATCCTCACCATCGGATTGCAGGTGGAAATCATATACCCAACACCAGTCACCGTTCTCCAGTGTCAATTTATAGCAGATAACATCAGGGGTAGTTACGTCTAATTGCTGCATTCGGAAAGGGTGTAATGTTTCAAAATCAACTTTAATAACCTCGCCCACCTTATTATATGCCCTCTCAGCCGCGTAGCTGGAGAGACTATCATATGAGCCAATAACTTTAACTCGGTCACCGATTTTGAAAGCCATAAACTACTCTCCAGTTTGGTGCTGACCGATGAGGATTTCACGACCAGCGTCATCCACGCAACCCACTTCGCGAGCAGCCGCAACAGCCTCGGCAAACTTATAGAATGTATCATCAGGACAGCACGAGAGACTGTATTTCCAACCACCTTTTCGATCGGCCTCTGCAAGCAACATGGATTGTACTTTAGCTGCAGCATCCTGAAATTCACTGCAAAGCTCAGCGGCACCTCGCAACGTTTTTTTGCGAGAATTGAGAAGATACCGGGCGATCAGAATCTCTTTAGGGTCTGTGGTTTCAGCCAACAATTTTCGCAGAACTTTCATAGACTCTCCTATAAGGTCTAGGGCTTGGGACCTAGCTACCAGCACCATGCCAGTAGGACCTTACGAGGGGCTATTAACCCCTCGCCCTCGGTTAATTGTGGTAATTTTTAAGACCGGAACCTACCTCACGCAAGTTCCAATTCCCGACGCTTGACCGGCTTGTAGACCGACTCAGGCGCATCCGCCAACAGGATATCAAAGGCCTGTTGATTCATGCGCTCGGCAGGACCACCGTTAAACATATTGTCAAACCGATTCGTATCGGTCTGCTCCTGAGACTCCTTGCTCTTACGGAAGGTACGCTCGTGCTGATTGTATTCCGTAACAGCGTTCAGCAAGCCCCAGCGAGAACCACTCACGCCAGGAATATGAGTGCCACGACCATTCATAATCAGCTTGTAAAACTGATTACGCATATTCTCCGCTCGGGTAATAGCCATCTCGGTGGCGTTTTCCTTGATAGGAACCAACGTCTCCAAGAACTTGTTAGCAAAGGTGTTATCCACCTTTTGCTCCGAGAGCCACTTGAACGACTTGCGAATAGCCTCCAACTCCTCCGTAGCCAGGCCCAGCAACTCACGAGCCTGCTTCACCTTGCGGGTATGGTCACCCACATGCTTAATTGAAATACCAGCCTCACCCGTACGCAGAGCAGCGTTCAGGGTGTTCTGGCACACCACGCGAATCGTGGTGAATTTCGCACGCAGACAATTCTTACCGTCATGACCCGAAGTCAGGAGCAGGTAAGAGTTGACCTTGTCACCCACGAGCGGCTCCAGATTACCCACCTCCGACTTGATCTGAGCCAGCAACCAGACCCGCTTGCCGCCGTCAATCGAACCGGCAGTCACATAGCGGAGTTGACCGATAGAATCCACGACAGAGTCGAGGAATTCAAAAGCCTCGGAATTTTGGATAGGCTTGTAGCTATCCGTCACAGTACCGAGGATCTTGTGGTCGCGGTCCCGAACGATGTGGAGAATATCGTTGGACTTGTAGATCTGATTATCAATCTCCACGGCAGCCGGGTGCAGGGCAACACGCCAATCCAACCGAGCCAATTCCATCGTCTCCTTGGCAGTCAGAGGCGAGGTGCCACCGTAGCCGTAGAGTTTCTCGGCGCTCATGTGCCACGGGCGGTCAGCAGAAATGTCACCAACCCAGCTCATCGATTCGATATTAGCAGCCATTGTTAACTCCTGACGGTAATACTTTGATTACCGCAGCACGTTGGAGCCCATCCCAACCTAAGGGCGTGGGTACTAAGCGGAATTGCTTAGTTTACCCTGGTGCGGACAGCGGGACTCGAACCCGCACGCTCGTGAGAGCAGAAATTTTTAAGACTTCCGCGTACTGCCAATTTCGCCATGTCCGCAGAAGCGGGCTAAC